>Ga0078972_1000113_pt1 | contig 137984 bp, 126 predicted proteins | sample YelNatPaOPGAMG01_FD_67568 | JGI IMG/M metagenome (GOLD analysis project Ga0078972, IMG submission 67568) | Hot spring thermophilic microbial communities from Obsidian Pool, Yellowstone National Park, USA - OP-RAMG-01 (SPADES assembly) (version 2) | ecosystem: Environmental > Aquatic > Thermal...
ACGGGAATTAAAAGCTTGAATTCCCGACTAGATCGGGAATGGCAGAAAAAGACATTTTTCTCCCTCTGTCATCCTCCGTGAAGACGGAGGATCCAAGCTTCCAATCTTCTGTATTTTGATTTTGATTATTGTTTTCCTATTTAAAGGCAGGAATGACAGGATAACAAATCACACAGCAAATTATATGTTAAAATTATAAAAAATATGTTAAAATATTTTAAAATAAATGGCAGATAACAAAACCGCAATCAAAGGATTTTTGCTCGCTATCGGAGATATAGCCGTTCTTTACGCATCGCTTTTTATAACACTGCTTATTCGTTATGGAAATAATTTTTATGATAGATTTTTAGATTCGCATTCAATACCATTCGCAATTATATTTATTTTTATACTTTTAATTTTTTATATTGCTGGACTATACGATTTTCGCAGATTGAGAAACAACATTGATTTTATAAAAACACTTGCGGTGGCAATTGTGTCAAATGCCGTTATCGCAATTTTGTTATTTTATTTTATTCCAGTTTTTGGAATCGCGCCTAAAACAAATCTTTTTATATTCTTCATATTGTTTGCGGTAATAGAATTTCTCTGGAGAAGATTCTTTAATAAAATCACGACATCAACAGAGATGCCAAATAAAGTTCTTTTTATTGGCGAAGGATCTGAGATTGAAGAAGTTTCAAAAGTTATAAAAGAAAACCCGCAACTTGGCTATTCAATAAATGCGTCGCTAAAAGAGGAAGATATAATAAATAATAAAAATATATTAAAAGAAACCTCGGCAAAACAAAATATAAATATAATCGTCGTTCCAAGACATATTAAAAGACAGAACGAGTTTGCTGAAGCGCTTTATGAACTTTTTAGAGAAGGAATTTCCATAGTTGATGTCGCTGATTTTTATGAATTGATTTTACAAAAAATACCGCTTGACGATCTTGAAGAAGCTTGGTTTTTTGAAAATATTGAACGCGCGTCAAGGTTTTATGATCCGTTAAAAAACGCTGGAGAATTTATTTTTGCGATTGTTCTTGGAGTGGTTCTTTTGCCAATAGAAATTTTGATTGCAATAATTATAAAACTCACTTCAAAAGGTCCAATATTTATAAAACAGAAAAGAGTTGGAAAACTCGGCGAAATTTTTACACTTTATAAATTCAGAAGTATGGTGGCTATGGCGCCAGATGGACAAGCAGAAACAAACGGAGCGCAGTGGTCCACAAAAAACGATTCTCGCATAACTCCATTTGGAAAAATAATAAGAGCCACGCATCTTGACGAACTTCCACAACTATTAAATGTCGCGCAAGGAAAGCTTTCATTTGTCGGTCCTCGTCCAGAAAGACCTGAATTCGTTGAAATTCTGAAAGAAAAAATACCATATTATGAAATACGGCTTCTCGTAAAACCAGGCGTGACTGGATGGGCTCAGATTAATCATAGAGCTGATCTCTCGCTTGATGACGTAAAACAAAAATTGCAATACGATGTTTATTATTTAAAAAATCGTTCAATGATTATTGATATAGCGATAATTCTAAAAACAATAAAATCTGTTTTTATAAATCCCAAAGAATAATCGCGAGAATTTTTAATTATTAAAAAATTATTAAAAAATAAAATTAAGTAACAAAAATATATTAAAAAAATATTAAAATGAAAATAATAATAACTGGTGGAGCTGGGTTTATAGCATCGCACATTGTTGACGAATACATAAAAGCTGGACATAAAGTTGTAATAATAGACAACCTTTCAACAGGTTTTAGAAAAAACATAAATCCAAAAGCAAAATTTTATAAAGCCGACATTAGAGACAAAAAGACAATAGATAATATATTCAAAAAAGAAAAACCTGAAATATTGAACCACCACGCCGCGATAGCGGAAGTTGTAAAATCGCTTAGAGATCCAATCCCGACGTTAGAAGTAAATGTATTAGGAACGACAAATGTTTTGCTTGCTTTTGGAAATTATGGAAAAGGAAAAAATAAAAAAGTTATTTTTTCTTCAACTGGAGGAGCTATATATGGAGAACCTAAAAAAATTCCAGCAGATGAAACAACACAAGCGTCTCCCCTTTCTCCTTATGGACTTTCAAAACTTCTTGATGAGGAAATTATAAAATTTTACGCGCGACAATATGGATTTAAATATTTCATATTCCGCTATCCAAATGTTTATGGACCAAGACAAAATCCAAAAGGCGAAGCGGGAGTTGTCGCAATTTTCGGAGGACTTATGAAATCTGGAAATCAACCAATTATTTTTGGAGATGGAACAAAAGCGAGAGATTATGTTTTTGTAAAAGATATAGCTCGCGCCAATTTGACAGCGCTACAAAAAGGAATAAATGAAATAATTAATCTTGGATGGGGAAAACCAATCACAGATAAAGAAATTTTTGACGCAGTCGCGGAAGCTACTAAGTTTTCTAAAAAACCAATATATAAACCTTATCGCAAGGGCGAAGTTTATAAGATAGCCATAAACGCAAAACGCGCAGAAAAGATATTAGGATGGAAACCGCAAACAAAATTACAAGACGGAATTGTAGAAACAATAAAGTTTATTAAATAATTTTCATTGTTTGAATTTGCCGACTTGCAATAACTATCCCCTCTGTCATTCCCGCGGAGGCGGGAATCCAAGCTTTCAGTCTTCTGTATTTTGATTTAGATTATTATTTTTCTATTTCTCCGAAGTCTCTCTTCGTCTGCGAAGGAGTTTTTCTTTGAAGTCTCTCTTCGTCTGTGAAGTGAGACTTCATAATATGTATTTGCCCGAAGTCTTTTCTCCGAAATCTCTCTTCATCTTCAAATTCTCTCCGTCTCCGAAGTCTCTCTTCGTCTGCGAAGTGAGACTTCATAATATGTATTTTGCCTCAAGTCTTTTCTCCGAAGTCTTCCCCCTCCGCGAAGTGAGACTTCATAATATGTATTTGTCCAAAGTCTTTTTTCTCCGAAGTCTCTCTTCGTCCTCGAAGTGAGACTTCACAAATATGAATTTGTCTTTCTGTTTCCGAATTTTCTCCCCGTCTTCGAAGTCTCTCTTCGTCTGCGAAGTGAGACTTCCCAAATATGTATTTATTTTCCGTAAAGCATCGCATCAAAGATGATACGATTAGTTCGTAATTTTGATACGATTTCAGGTTAAACCAGCAATTGTTTCAAATATATTAAAACGCCGATTTATTTTTTCTTTTTCTTTACTACCTTTTTTATATAATTGCCCAAAAGCCAAGAACTTGATTGTATTTTTCCGCCTTTTCCGATATTAAAAACCATTTTACATCCAATACTTTTGCAAACAGGAGCCTCTGGAATGTTATCTAATTTTCTATCCCCACCATTCGCAAAAATATCCGGTTTCAATTTTATAAGCTCCCTGCAAACACTCATATCAGAATCATTGGGTTTGTGCTTGGTAATCATAACTCTATCAACGCCACGCAACGCCTCAATAATTTCTTTACGCTCATTCTCCGACATAAAAATATGTTCCTTTTTCTGTCGCAACCAGTTGTCATTATTTAAAATCACAACCAATTCATCGCCTAATTTTCGCGCGTGTTGAAACATTCGCACATGCCCAATGTGAATAGGATCAAATCCCCCGCTCACAGCAACAACAACTTTTTTATTTTTTTTGTTTTGTTTTTTAATCATTTTTTAATGTTTACTATAACGCTTATTTAATATATTCTTATTATACAACATTTCAAAATTAGCAATGGGAAAAATCCAAAAAATAAAATCATTTTTCTTCAAAAATACCTCAACTAAACAGACCGTCGCGAAAAATACGGTTTGGCTTACAATTTCAAACTTCGGAGGCAGGTTGATTAAGGCAATAATCGTCATATTCGGCGCAAGGATGCTTGGAACAGCCGAATGGGGCATATTCTCATACGCAGTAACGCTTGCTGGCTTTTTTACATCGTTTATGGATCCGGGAGTAAATGCAATATTAATGCGCGAAGCTCCAAAAGCCGAAGAAAAGCAAAAAATGACGCTTTTTTCCACGACGCTTGTAATGAAAATTACGCTCATAATTCTCACTGCGATTTTCGTTTTGATAGTCGCTCCATATTTTACAACTCTTCCTGGCGCAAAAATTTTATTGCCAATAGTAGTTTTAATAATAGCGTTTGACACACTGCGAGAATTTTTTTCATCTTTCATCAGAACGATGGAAAAAATGGAATGGGAAGCTGGAATATTTTTATTAACAAATCTCGTAATCGTAATAGCTGGATTTATCTTTTTATTAATTTCCCCAACCGCAAAAGCGTTTGCGTGGGCGTATGTCGCGGGAACGGCTGCTGGCGCTATCACAGCAACATTCGTTCTTCGCCGTTATCTAAAAAATATTTTTTCGTTTTTTGACGCAAAAATTATAAAGCCATTAATTTATTCAGCATGGCCATTTGCGATTACCGGAGCGCTTGGAATTCTTCTTACAAATACCGATATTTTAATAATCAGCTGGATGCGTTCAGCGTCTGATGTTGGTATTTATTCGGCGGCGATAAGAATAGTTCAAGTGTTTTATATAATTCCGGTAATTTTACAATTAAGCACTCTTCCTTTATTTGCCAGACTTGCGAATAAAGATAATGAAAAATTCCGCGTAGGATTGGAAAAAACCGTAGGTATGATTTTTCTTATTTCGCTTCCGCTTGCGTTTGGCGGATTTATTCTTGGGTCACAAATAATGCAACTTATTTTCGGTTCGGCTTATATTTCAGGAAGTTGGGCTTTTAGAATTTTAATGCTCACATTATTGGTTGATTTCCCAGCCACAATTATCAGCACTGCAATATTCGCATATAACAATCAGAAAAAACTTATAATCACATCGCTTATCGGCGGAATAGGAAACGTAGTTTTTGATTTGCTTTTCATACCAAAGTTCGGCATAGTCGGATCCGCTATTGCAACATTGCTCGCGCAAATTTTAAGTAACTGGTATTTATGGCACACAATGAAAAAAATAAATTATTTCAACGTAATTTCAAAATTGAAAAAAGTCGCGCTATCAGCAATCCTTATGTCATCAGTAACATTATTGCTATTCTCGCTACATATTAATGTTTTGATAAATATAATAATTTCCGCAATCGTATATATTGGAATACTCATATTGTTTAAAGAACAATTGTTTAAAGAAGTGGCAGAAATAATAGGATTAAATAAATTAGATTTTCTAACTAAAAAATTAGTCAGAAAATAATTGAAATTTGTCTTTATTTCCGAAGTCTCTCTCTGTTTGCGAAGAAGTTTTTCTCCGAAGTCTCTCTTCGTCTGCGAATTCTCCCCGTCTCCGAAGTCTCTCTTCGTCTTCGAAGTGAGACTTCACAAATATGTATTTGTCCAAAGTCTTTTTTCTCCGAAGTCTCTCTTCGTCTTCGAAGTGAGACTTCCCAAATATGTATTTGTCTGAAGTCTTTTTCTCCAAAGTCTCTCTGTCTCCAAAGTCTCTCTTCGTCCGCGAAGTGAGACTTCACAAATATGTATTTGTCCAAAGTCTTTTTTCCCCGAATTCTCTCTTCGTCTGCGAAGTCTCCCCGTCTCCGAAGTCTCTCTTCGTCTGCGAAGTGAGACTTCCCAATATGTATTTGTCCGAATTTTCTCTCCATCTCCGAAGTCTCTCTTCGTCTGCGAAGTGAGACTTCATAAATATGTATTTATCCCAAGTCTCTTTCCCCCGAATTTTCTCTTCATTCCCCGAAGTGAGACTTCCCAAAGATGCTTTCACATCAAAATTCAACTTCAATAATTCTACAAAGCTAAACCTCCCAAAAGTTAATTCTTTAATTTTGCCAAACATCACTCCCCAACTATCTCAAGGTAATATTTTTTTGCTATCTCATATTTTTCAGGGCTTCCAATATCAAGAATTTTCTCTTTAGTAGGAAATCCATAAAGTGTCGCGCCCTGTTCTACGAGCAATGGAATTATATCTGCGTCAAAATTTGAAAAAACATTTTCTGGAATATAATCAATAATTTTTTTAGAAAGCGCGTATATTCCAGTATTCGCAAAAATATTATCTTTATAATCTTCAATATTATGCGGACGTTTATACCAGGCTATAATTTTTTTATTCACAGGATCTATTTCCGCCAAATCAGCATCTTTTGGAAATTCGCTATGCTTTAAAATAATCGTCGCCAGTGGAGAATTTAAATTATGAAAATTTAACAATTGAGAAAAATCTAAAAATTGCAACTGATCACCATAAAAAAGAATGAAGTTGTCGTCAAGAAAACGCGAAGCGTTTTTAAGCGCGCCACCAGTGCCCATTATTTCATTTGTCTCGTCGCTATAAACAATTTCAACTCCAAATTTTTTGCCATCGCCAAAATACGATGTTATTTTTTCCGGAAAAAAATGCAAATTCAAAACAAAACGATTTATCCCCTGCTTTTTAAACCACAAAATAGTGTGTTCTAAAAGCGGTTTTTGAAAAGCTATGGGAAGCATAACTTTTGGAGTATTTTCCGTTAATGGACGAAGCCGCGTTCCAAGTCCGGCAGATAAAATAAAAGCTTGTGTAATTTTATTTTCCATTTTTCTTTATAATATTTACCGCCTCGTTTAAATTTTTTGCCACAAAATCTGGATTTATATCAAATTTTTTATCTTTTCCAGCATATCCAGTTTTTACTAAAATAGTTTTTAATTTTGCTCTCTGTCCAGTAAGAATATCTCCGGTTGTGTCACCAATAAGAAAACTTTTTTTAATATCTATTTTAAAATCTTTTATCGCGCGTTCTATCATTCCTATATTTGGTTTTCTGCAAACGCATTCTTTGCGATATTTTTTTATATTTGCCTGCGGATGATGCGGACAATAATAAATTGCGTCTAATTTAGCGCCTGATTTTAAAAGACGATTTGTAAGCGATTTATGAATATTTGCGAGTTCGTTTTCAGTAATCAATCCACGCGCGACAACAGCTTGATTTGTTATAACAATAACTAAAAATCCAAGATTATTTATTTTCTTTATCGCGTCCGCAACTCCACGCATCAAACGTAGCTGTTTTACGTCGCTTAAAATATTTACTTCGCAATTTATAGTTCCATCGCGATCAAGAAAAACCGCTTTAGACATTTTTTTCTGAAATATGATTAAAATAATCTTTAAAATATTCAGTCATAAGGTGAAGTATCGCATCGTGAGCGCTTTCAACTACTCCATAATCCCCTTTTTCAGTTTTAACAACAATCTTTGCGTCGGCAAGTTGGTTTAACATTCCACCGTCAAATCCAGACAATCCAATTATTGAATTTTTTCTTTCTTTAGCAAACTCAACAGCTTTTATTATATTTTGAGAATTTCCAGAACTTGAAATAGCAATAATAGTGTCCACATCCTGAATATAGTTTTTTAATGGTCCGGCAAAAACCATATCGTAACCAACATCATTTGCCCAAGCGGTAAGCTCTGCTTCAGTGCTCGGCAAGCGAATGGCTTGAAACCTTTTGCTTTGCTTCCCGTCTGAATGTCCGAAAACAGTTTTGTTAAAATCGCTAACCCAGTGTGTCGCAAGCGCCAAAGATCCACCATTTCCAAATACATATATTCTTCCATCGCGTTCGTATGTCGCTTGTAAAATATTTAAAGCTTTCGCAATTTCTTCCGCAGGCAAATTTAAAAGAGCGTCATTTAATCTTTTAATAAAACCATTTATATATTCATTCATATTTTTATTTATACTTTTTAAAATCTGCGCTGTAAACAATTTCAACTCCAGAATTAACAAAATTCACTGGTATCTTGCTGAAATCTTTCAATTGTTTTTCTTCAGCTATTTGAAACATCTTTTTTTCTATTGCTTCTTTTTTATCCAAAGGAGATAAAAACATAACGCAACCGCCACCGCCAGCTCCAAGCAGTTTTCCGCCCCAAGCGCCAGCATTCATTCCGGCATCATATAATTCGTCAATTATTCCATTTGAAACATTTGACGCAAGTGTTTTTTTCTTTTTCCAACCATTATTTAACATATCGCCTAATTTTTCAAAATCTCCAACCATAAGATTGTCGCGAAATTTTAAAACAGAATCTGACATCTCTTTTAATGTTTCAAAATTTTTTGAAATATTTGCTTTTTGCCCAGAAAGGACGCTTGAAGCGTCGCGAGTTATTCCTGTAAAAAATATTGATATATGATCTTGAAGCCCGATACTTTTTTTATAATCAATCAACACTGGTTCAACATCAACGCTCCCGTCTGCGTTAAATTGAAAAACATTTAATCCGCCAAAAGCTGCGGCGTATTGATCTTGTTTCCCTATCGGCTCTTTTAAGAGGTCAATTTCAAGTCTGCATGCGGCTTCTGCTATCTCTCTGCGATCTGTTTTTTTACCGACACATTCATAAAGCCCTTTTAACAAAGCGACTGAAAAACTTGACGACGATCCAAGCCCTGTTTTTGCGGGAAGCGAAGCAAAAGAACCAATCTCAAGATTATTTGTTATTCCAAGATCAAGAAGCGCTTCTTTTATGCGTGTATGTTGTAAATCTTTTGGGTGATCAACTGTTTCTGAAATAGAATAACGAGCTGAAATTTTATTCACAAGCGGTGTTTTATTCAAAACTATATAAATATAATTATCAATCGCTGACGAAATAACTCTTCCGGGATATTTTTTATAAAAATCTGGCATATCTGTTCCCCCTCCCATAAAACTAATACGCATTGGCGCGCGTGTAATAATCATTTTTAAATTATATAAAAAATAATAGATACCGTCAAAAATTTGTATTTAAACCTGTCTTTGTTTGAGAATGAGTTTTTCCCGAGTTTTCTCCCCGTCTCCGAAGTCTCTCTTCGTCTTTGAAGTCTCCCCGTCTCCGAAGTCTCTCTTTTCTTCCGAAGTCTCTCTTCGTCCTCGAAGTGAGACTTCATAAATATGTATTTGTCCCAAGTCTTTTTTCTCCGAATTTTCTCTTCGTTTCCGAAGTCTCTCTTCGTCTTCGAAGAAGTTTTTCTCCGAAGTCTCTCCCCGCGAAGTGAGACTTCCCAAATATGTATTCGTCCCGAATTTTCTCTTCATTCCCCGAAGAGAGACTTCATAAATATGCTTTCGCATCAAAGTTCAACTTCAATAATTAAGAAACATTAAGAAGCCTTGCGTTTTATTTTTGAAAGAAAACTATGCGACATCTTACGGATGCCGAATGGCAGAAAACTATAAATATACTGTGCAAAATTAATGGCGTAGGCGATATAAAAATTTGGATATTCCTTCCTATGCGCGCTAATTATTTTTAAAATTTCTTTTGATTGCGATCTCTTGAAAAGAAATGATTTATTTTTATCAGTCATTAAATACTTCACAAAATATTCTTGAAAATTATAAAAATTTCCGCGCGTTCCCATTTTAAGCCATAAATCCCAGTCCTCAGCGTTTTTGAAATTGCCATATCCACCGACACTAACCGCAACATCTCGCAAAAACATTACCGTAGAATGCGTAAATGGATTTGCAACAAGAGCTTTACTGCGAATCGCTTCATTTGTTTCTAATTTTAAATAACGAAATTTTTCTTGATCTTTTTCATCTATAACAATAGTTCCGCCGCCAACAATCACATAATCTTGGCGCGCGTCTAAAAACGCAACCTGCTTTGCAAGTTTTTCTTTATCGCTCCAATAATCATCGTCATCCAACCGCGCGATATATTTTCCACGCGCAAAATTTAATCCCTCGTTTAATGTTCGCGAAACATCAGGATAATAATTTTTCTCGTGGTGAATAACTTTTACGCGCAAATCATTTTTTGCTAATTCATCAAGATATTTTTTTGTTCCATCAGTTGAAGCGTCATTTATTATGATAACCTCATAATCTGAAAATGTTTGGTCAAAAACGCTTTTAATAGCGCGTGGCAAAAGATCTGCGCGATTATATGTTGGAATAATAATACTTACTTTTGGATTATCTTGTTCCATATATTTTCATAAATATATCCAAGTTTACTTGCCGGCGAATAATTTTGCGCAATAAGTTCTTTTTGAGCTTTAATCATAGAATCTTTTTGTGATTCGGTCATGTTTAAACAATTCAAAACAAGTTTTGCAGCTTCTTTTGTATCGCCAGATTTATATAAAAAACCAGTTTCTCCGGATTTTATAAGATCATAAACTCCATTAATATTTGAACTTACAATTGGAACGCCTATAGACATAGTTTCAATTAAAGACCTAGGCAATCCCTCAAATAAGGAAGTAAAAAGGAGACAATTAAAATTACTAATTTCGTTCAAAACTAAAGAATAATCCATTTCGCCTTTTAAAATTAGATTATTTTCTAATCCATATTCTTTTTGTTTTTTCTTCATCTCTTCAAGCAAGTCACCTCCACCAATCCATACAAAAATAATACTTTTATTAACTGAGCAAATTTCTTTGGCTATTTCTATAAATTCTAAAGGATTCTTTTGATATGTAGCCCTCGCGACATTTCCGACAATTTTATTTAAACCATTATTTAATCTTTTTTTAATGTTCGGGGTATCAACATATATTGGAGCGATAGTTATATTTTTATTTTTAATAAAAATATATTTTTCTCCAAATTTCTTTTCATAATCACTCAAGACTATTATCCAATCAGCCATTTTACAAACAAAAAAATCTATAAGATAAACGAATATTTTTTTTGGAAAAGATACTTTTTGAGAAAATCTCCACCCGTGAGCCAAATAAATCATTTTCTTTCGCAGTAAAATATTTGCGACAGCCGAAATAAAACCAGCTTTCAATGTGTTTGTAAAAATTATATCTACTGATTCTTTTTTACAAAAATCTTTAAGTTCTTTTACTGATTTTATAAAAGAGAAAAAATTATAATCAATGGGCAATGAAACTGGGGTTGCAATATTCAATTCGCGAAGTTTTTTAAAAAGATAACCACCACCTGAAGCTCCAACAAAAATCTTAAATTTATTTTGGTCAACTCCGCTTAATAAGGTTAGTATATAATTTGAAACTCCACCAAGATCAGAAACTGGTTCAAGAATAAGAATTTTTATTTTAGTATTTTCCATTTAATTATTTTTTAATATTTCATATAAAAGCTTTCATAAAAAAATATATAAATCTACGCTTTCAATAATAATATATTAACACACACAAGAAAATCTTTAAATAAAGACACAATTGTTATATTATCAAAATATGGAAAAAATCATTGCGGTAAGCACATCTTTCAATCCTGATATTCAATTGCTTGAAAAAGTAATTATTTCTTTACGCGAACAAGTTAGCGAAATGATTATTGTTGACGACTGTTCGCGCGAAGAAATAAGACAAAATATTAAATCTCTCGCAGAAAAGTTTCCAAATTTTGTTACGCTTATTTTTAACTCTGAAAATTCTGGAATTGGAATATCTCTTAATAAAGGAGCGCGTTTGGCAATAGAAAAAGGAGCTGATTGGATTCTTACCACAGATGACGACACCATCTTTGAAAAAGATACTATAAAAACTATGATAGACGCTTATAACGCGCAAAACGAAAAAGACAAAGAAAAGATAGGTTTAATAACTCCAAATATAAAAGATATAAGAAGTTTAATATGGCCAATAGATTCTCCTATTACCATAAATGAAAACGGTGGCATAACAGGAGGACAAATGGTAAAAACAAAAATAATTCCTATTGTAGGATTTTGGAATGAAGGATTATTTATAGAGGATGTTGATGCTGAATTTTGCTTTCGTGTAGACGACGCGGAATTCAAAACATTAAATGTTCCGAACGCCGTGATAAATGTAAGATGGGGAAATCCTAAACTTGGAAAGTTATTTAAGAGAATAATTATTATTCCAAATTATCCACCTTATCGTTATTACTATACGTCGCGAAATCATTTTTATTTATACATTCGTAATTTCAAAAAATATGTAAACTGGAAAAGAAAAAATAGTTTTATTTATGGAATTATTATCCCTCGCTATTTGATAAAAGCCCTTTTATATGAAGACCAAAAATGCAAAAAAATATGGATGGCTACGCGTGGCACTTTTGATGGTTTGCGTGGAAAAATGGGAAAATTAAAATAAGAAATATAATTTCTAAAAAATTACGCGATTATATGTTGGAATAATAACTGAAATTTTTGGCATTTTTATACTTTCAAAAAAATTTTTCTTAAATCTTCAACAAATCTATTTTTTCCTCCTCTTATAATTTCTCTGGAATTATTAAAATCTTTATGCCTCTCTTCAAAATTATCAAAACAATCTTTAATTTTATTGACTATTTTAGGAATATTTTCTTCCTTATCTTCAAATTTATAATTATCAGGTATCGGAACATCCTCAAAAAATTCAGCGCATCCTCTTTTCCCTGTTATTACGCAACACCCCAACATTGTAGCTTCTTTAGGTATTCTCTCCGGTCCGGGGAAATTACCAAAATCTATATATACTTTTGCAATTTTAATAGTATTAATAACCTGTTCTCTTGTCATATTTTCAATAGGAATAAAACGAATATCAGACGCGAACTTAATTATTTGTTTTGTAAATTCATAGCCCTTTTTTGGATTAAAAATAACAACATTTTCTTTTTTGGCTAAATCTATATTATTTGATTCTTGGATAAATCGACTATTAATATAGCAATCCGGCAATAAATACATGGGCTTTAAATCACTAAACCATTTTAATCCCCTATAAGAATTCATCATATAAAAATCTGCCAATTTCAATAAATTATCAGATCTATAATCATATTCCTTTACAAATTTTTCTAAATTTTTTTGTGAATTAATATCAAAAAATAGTGGCTTATGCATTAACTTCATTAATTTATTTAGCGCTCTTTGAAAGAAAAAAACATTTTTCCTAAAAAGAGCTCTCCCAAAATAATAATTATCCACACTCAAAAAACATACTAATTTTCTGATGCTTTTATATTTAGATAATAATAATAAACCACTTAAAATTTCAGGGACAATCAAAATATTTTCTTCCTTATCTTCATCTTTTGGTATCTCTAAAACATAAGGAACTTTATAAGATTCGTACTCAGAGTGAATTGGGGTTTTAAATTTATTACTATTATAATTGTAGTAATACATAAAAGCATCTGCATTTAAATCGTTAATAAGATGATGCCCTAATTGATGTAAAAACTCTGGACCTCCTGAGGCAGAATTCGCAGGACATGCAATATAAACCTTTGTTGTTTTTAAAATTTCAATCATTTTTATTAATTTTTAAATAATTTTGTCTAACATTAAACATCAAAATTTCTATTATTTTGCCTCACTCGTCGTTATTAAAAACTAAAAATCACTTACAACGGCAAACAAAATCCTCTTCACATTCTTTATATAATTCACAAACATAATCTGGGCATATTGAATTTACGATAGCTGGTAGATCCTTTTTGTCATTAGGGTTGTGATATGCCGACATTGCAATAACTGGTTTAAATTTTTTGATCGTTTCCGTAGCGCCATAAAGGATCTTCGCCTCATAACCCTCAGTGTCAATTTTAATAAAATCCACACGGGGAAGATTATTCTCCGCAACGAATCGATCTATAGTAGTAATGACAATTTTCTCTAATTTTCCATCGTCTGCTTTGTAATTCTTATAAAAAGGACTGTCTTCTATAACATTACCACTAGAACAAATACCCATGTTTAAAATATTTTTTTCTGAAACAGCCTCCCCGAGACCCGAATTAATGCAAGTTATATTAGATGGAAAATTCTGAGCGTTTTTTTCAAGCAACGAGAATGTACTCACTGTTGGTTCAAAAGCATAAATGTGGCCATGCGTGGCAATACTTGCCGCAAAAACAGAGAAAACACCAACATTTGCTCCCGCGTCAATTACGATGGAATCTTGATTTAAAAATTGTCGCGCATGGTATTGATCAAAAAAAATAACTTCAGAAATGAGTTCCATCTCATCCACAAAATTCGGATGAAATAAGTAGTATCCGCCTATAGAAATACTGCCATCTTTTGTTAAATAAGGAGCTATTTCTTCCTTTGTTTCCAATTCAATAAATGCTTGCCGTTTCGAGAGATATTTTTTCTTTAGCGGGAAAAATCTCGCTGGCAATAATAAAATAAGAAGTTCCCATAAGGAAATAGAACCCTTTCTGAATGCGTAAAAAGTTAACATACCAGTACTAATTCTAGAGTGGCCTCTGATATAACGCGCGATCGGCGCATCGCTTTTTAAAAACTCTAAAATTGATTTCTGTTCCATTCTATAAAAATTTATGTTTCTATTAAAAATATAAAGAAGATCCTCTTTAATAATTTTATTATACTCTTTTATTCAAAAAATACATACCCCGCCTTTTTTCATAATTTTTATTATACTCTTTTCCATACGTGAGGGACAAGATCGTTTTCATCTCTGTCATTAAACCAATCTTTTGGAGCGATGACAATTTTGCCTGGATTGTTATTTAACCACGCGCCCCACCAACTGAAAGAACTATTTGCGATGATATTATGCTTGCAAAGAGACATCAATTGCAGATGGCGCGAATTTTTATAACCAGCGGTATCATTTCCAATATATTCCGTTGGAAATTCAATTTTTAAATTTTCTTTGCACCACTCAATATCGTCAGAAAAAACAAAAAAATGCGGATCGGAGATTTTTTTTGAAATTTCGCCAATCGCCTTTTTGTAATAATCACTGCCCAATTCTTTCATAACTCTTTTTGCTTTCTTTGAAATTATATAATCTCCGCGACGAATATGGATTGAAACAGAATTTAAATTTTTAATTCTATCTGCAATCTTTTTTTCATTATCGGAAAATTCGTTTTTGAAAGAAAACTCGTTTCGGAGTTCTTTCGCACTATCTATAAAATATTTCTCACTTTGAAAATAGCCAAATAAAAAATAACTTTTTGAATTTGTTTCTATTGCTTCGTTAAGTTTTGAAAAATAATTATTGTCTCGTTCTTTTACAACTTCTAAATTGCCAAACTTGTTTTGTAATTTAGTCATCATTAAATCGCTAAAAAGCCAAATTCCAGGAATTTTTAACGATGAAGAAATTTTTGAAAGTTTTGTAAATTGCGGATTGATATTAAAAACATCAAGATCGTATTTTCTATAAGTAAAACCTGCTCGCGGGAAACGATCGTTTAAAAATGTTGTGTCAAGAAATAATTCTCCATTTATTTTTCGCGCAAAATCAAAACCTGCGGAATATTGAAACATTTGATTTCCCAAACCGCCCCTTAAAAACACTATGATTTTTGATTTATTCTCCATCTTATAAATTGATCTGAAACAATGTCTTTATATTTTACCTTTTTTCAAAAAATAAAAACAGGCGTCACACATCAATAAAGATGGAATGTTTTTTCTTGTCATTCCCGATCTAGTCGGGAATCCAAGCTTTTAATTCCCGTCTTTAAAATTGAATAATAGGAAAACAATAATCTAAATACAAAAGATTTTAAAGCTTGGATTCCCGCCTCCGCGGGAATGACAGAGGGGAAAGATTTCAAGAATTACATATATTTGTGGGAATGACAGAGGGGAAAGATTTCAAGACTTACATATAGTAGACATCCTTTGTGGGAATGACAGAGGGGACAGATTTCAAGAATTACATATAGTAGACATCCTTTGTGGAAATGACAGAGGGGAAAGATTTCAAGACTTACATATAGTAGACATCCTTTGTGGGAATGACAGAGGGGACAGATTTCTTTCTGTCATCCTCCGTGAAGACGGAGGATCCAAGCTTTCAGTCTTATCTTCTGTATTCTATATTTTCTTTTTTAAAGCTTGGATTCCCGCCAGAGTTTATCCTCGTGAAGACTGGGACGGGAATGACAGAGAAGAGAGACTTCGGAGAAAAACTCCTTCGCGGGGAGAGACTTCAAAAGCAAAGAGAAAATTCGGGGAAAATACATTTTATGAAGTCTCACTTCGCAGACGAAGAGAGACTTCGAGGAAATGAAGAGAAAATTCGAAGAAAAGACTTCGGACTAATACATCTTTATGAAGTCTCACTTCGAAGACGAAGAGAGACTTCGGAGAAAAACTCCTTCGCGGGGAGAGACTTCGGGGATGGGGAGAGAATTCGGGGGAAAAAGACTTGGGACAAATACATATTAGGAAGTCTCACTTCGCGGACGAAGAGAGAATTCGGAGACGGAGAGACTTTGGACAAATACATCTTTGTGAAGTCTCACTTCGGGGACGAAGAGAGACTTCGGAGAAAAGAGAGAATTCGGAAGCAGAGAGACAAATACATCTTTGTGAAGTCTCACTTCGCGGACGAAGAGAGACTTCGGGAACAGAAAGAGACTTCGAGAGACGGAGAGACTTCGGAGGAAAAAGACTTTGGACAAATACATATTAGGAAGTCTCACTTCGCAGACGAAGAGAGACTTCGGGGGCAGGGAGAGACTTCGGGGAAAAAGACTTGGGGCAAATACATATTAGGAAGTCTCACTTCGAAGACGAAGAGAGACTTCGAGGAGAAATGCCTTCGGGGACGGAGAGAGACTTCGTGAGAAGTTATTTTGCAGTTGTTGTCGCGGTTGTCGTCGCGGTTGAAGTTGCGCTTGATAAAAGCGCCATTGTCATTGCGATATTTTTATCCATTGGCCAATTATGCAATATCTTTTCGCCAATAGCTTTCGCTGCTGGTATGTTTTTCTCAATATTATAAACATCAAAAAGTCCATAAAGTCCTTGTGGGCGATTAGGTCCGATTTCTACAGCTTCTGTGTAATACCTTTGCGCATCAGATAAATATTTAGGATTTCCTGTTTTTGTGTATGCTATTTCATTTATTATTCCCATAAGATATACATCCTGACTGAAACTCATTCCCTTTCCCCTTACAATCAACGGATCAAAATATTTTTCTGTGAAATTAATAAGTTGCGCTGTTGAAGTCGCGTCATTTGTTTGCTGAACAAATCCTAAAACACTGCTTGCCATATTTCTAACAAGCTCTTCCTGTCCGATTGGAGAAGGATAATTAAGAGGAACTGAAAGTCTGTTTTCTAAATCAGTCAAAGAAGTTATTGGATTTGTTTGCATATTCTTCAATGTGCCTATATATATTTGAGCTTTTCTCATTGGTAAATATGAACCGTACCAAGCTACAAAAAGCAAAAATGCTACTGAGATGACCGCTATAAGTTCTTTTATTGTCTGTTTCATATTTTTATTTTATGTTGCTTATTTTTTCGTTTTTTTCGGCCGAAAAATAATAGTAAGAGAAAGCCAAGAAAACAAACAATACGATATACATCGGCAAGACATCAAAGATTGCGACACCCTGAACTAAATAAGCGATAGGAACGGCAAACACCAATCCCCTTATTAGAACAGAAGATGCTTCAGATGAACGTCCTTCAATTTTTTCTAAAATATTTTTTGTTTTCTTTTTGAAAAACTCCCAATAGAAGACTACGAAAATACCAAGATATGAAATAAGACCGACAATTCCAGTTTCTGTTAGATAATCAAAGAATACGCTATGCGCTCTATCAAACCATGTTTCTCCGTTTTGTCCCGGCACGAAGAAATTTGGATTAAAGAACCTGTCATATACCGTTGTAAAGTTTTCAAGTCCCCATCCTAAAACTGGGCGTTCTAAAAATCCTTGCCAAGCGGAACCCCAAACCCAAAAACGAGTTTGCGCGGTAGTATCATTTACGCTTATTTGAAGCAATCTTCCTTCTGGAGATTGTTTAACAAATGAAAGATCTTTTACTAAATAACCAGTCGCGCCCAAAATTACTAATATTGATAACGCTATAATTGACCATTTTTTGATCGCCTTGTTTTTTGAAAATACAAAATAGACAAGCATCATAAATATTCCAGCGCCAAGTCCAAGAAATGCTCCGCGTGTTTGGCTCAAAATGAAGAAAAATAAAAAGATTGCGATTATAGAACCATAGAAATATCCGCGCGATTTTCCATTTAACCTTGCGTCATTTTTTCTTGTAAGCCAAAGAAACGCCGCAAAAAACATTGAGAATATCAAATAAGGCGCGACATAAGCTGGATTTCCAAGCGATCCCTGAAAACGACCATTCGTAAGTATCTGCCAAAAACCAGAAGGAGCTGATCCGTTTGAATATGGGCCAATAAATCCCTGAGCGCCAAAGTTTCCAAACAATCCATAAATTATCATTATTCCAGCGGCAACGAGCGAAAGTTTAAATAATGTTCTCCAATCTGAAAGTTTTTTGAATAGAGTGATAAGAAGAATAAAGAATACATAATAGTGTAAAAATTGAAACGCTCCTTCTCCGCGTTCAAAGTTTGACCAAAAAGCTGCGTGATGATCGTAAGCAAATAAAGTTGATAATAATATCGCAACTGTAAAAGTTGAAACGGCTATGAATAGCGGATTTTTCCAAATTGGTTTAAATAATTCTTTTACTTCGCCTTTTTTTGCTTCAAACGCCCACCATAAAATTACAGATATGAGACCAAGCTCAATCGTAAATCTAAAGAACCAATCCTTTCCGCCAATAAAAGGAAAGAAAATTGAATCCATCACGACTATTACCGCAAAAATAGCAATATAAGAATAATATTTTGCTATTTCTAAAAACGATTTTTTAAAAAACCTCGCAATTATTCCCACGAGAGGAAGCCCGACGACTACCGCTAATACCAGCGGATGACTTAATAATGTATCCATAAAATTAATTATATTTAAATGAAAAATATTGTAAAGCCCAGCGTATTTATAAATTATCTACGAAGTCTTTATTTGCGGACGAAGAGAAAATTCAAAGAAAAGACTTGGGACTAATACATCTTTATGAAGTCTCACTTCGAAGACGAAGAGAGACTTCGGGGAAAATGCCTTCGGAGACGGAGAGAATTCGGAGAAAAAGACTTGGGACAAATACATATTAGGAAGTCTCACTTCGAAGACGAAGAGAGACTTCGGGGAGCGAAGAGAAAATTCAGGACAAATACATATTAGGAAGTCTCACTTCGCGGACGAAGAGAGACTTCGGGGAAAAAAGACTTGGGACAAATACATATTATGAAGTCTCACTTCGAAGACGAAGAGAGACTTCGGGGAAAAACTCCTTCGGGAAAAAAGAGAGACTTCGGGGAAAATTTCTATCGGGCGTATTCAACTGCGCGCATTTCACGAATGACATTCACTTTTATCTCGCCAGGATATTTTAATTCAGATTGAATTTTGTCAGCTATCTCGCGAGCAAGTTCAAGCGCGCGAAAATCGTCTATTTTTTCAGGAGTGACAAAAATGCGTAATTCGCGACCAGCGGAAATTGCATAAGCGTTGCTGACGCCAGGAAAACTTGTCGCAATTTTTTCAAGATCGCCTAATCTCTTTATATAATTTTCAATAGTTCCACGCCTTGCGCCTGGACGAGCAGCGGAAAGAATATCAGCTGCTGCAACAACATATGCCTCGCTTCGCGCATAAGGATAATCATCATGATGCGATTGCATCGCTTCAATCACCGCTTCGTTGATATTATATTTTCTCAAAATTTTTATTCCCAAATCAACGTGAGTTCCTTCAACTTCGTGGTCTATTGCTTTTCCTATATCATGCAAAAGCCCGCCACGCTTTGCGACATCTGCGTTTAATCCAAGTTCGCGAGCAATCATTTCGCTTAAATAAGCGACCTCAACGGAGTGAGTTAAAACATTCTGACCAAAACTTGTTCTGAAATATAATCTTCCTAAAAGCTGAATTAATTCTTTTGGTAAATCATAAATGCTTAAATCTTGCGCTGTGGCATCGCCAATTTCTTGCATTCTTTTTTCAAGTTCAAATTTTGCTTCGTCAACTTTTTCTTCTATTTTCGCTGGCTGTATTCTTCCATCTTTCATAAGTTTTTCAAGCGCCACGCGAGCAACTTCTCTGCGATAAGGATCAAAAGAAGAAATGATTACTCCATCAGGGGCCTCGTCAATAATAAATTCAACTCCAGTCGCGCGTTCAAGAGCGCGAATATTTCTTCCTTCGCGTCCGATTATTTTTCCCTTCAAATCATCGTCAGCAAGTGGAAAAATTGTCGTTGTGATTTCTGAGACGTGAGATCTTGAATATCTCTGAAGCGTTGTTGTGATAATTTCTTCTGTTCTTTTTTCTATTTCTTCGCGATTTTCTTTTTCTATTTTCTGAATTATTTGCGCTAAATCTACAGCGCGAGCTTCTTTTTCCATTTTCAAAATTTCATCGCGCGCTTCAGACATCGAAAGATTCGCAACTTTTTCAAGATTTTTTTCAACTTCCAATTTTTTCTTTTCTAATTCAGATTCATCTATTTTTATTTTTTCTTCGCGCAAGCGATTTTTTTCATCTTGATCCAAAATTAAATTTTCCCTCTTATCAAGAGATTCTTCCCTGCTTAAAACACGCGCTTCAAGAGCTTCTATTTCTTTTCTTCTTTCTTTTTCTTCGTTTTTTGCTTCAATAACGAGTGAAGTCGCTTTTTCTTTCGCTTCCAAAATTATTTCCTTTGCTTTTGTTTCAGCATCGGAAATCTTTTTTTCAAGAACCTCATCAAGAGAACCGACTTTTTTAGTTACTAAATAACGACGAACTAAATACCCCGCGCCAAATCCAACTAAAACACCCGCTGTGATTTCTAACAACTTTATATAATCCATAGTAATAATTTATTCTTAAGTTCTTCATAATTAAAATGACCGTTTAATTATAAATATAATACAATTAAGAAAGTTTTTTTGCAACACGAGACAATTATTGAAGTTAAACCTTATAAAAAAACATTAATTTTGCGAAGTCTCAATATCAAAAAGACGGGATAGAAAATGCGGGGAAAATACATCTTTGTGAAGTCTCACTTCGCGGGGAGAGACTTCGGAGAAAAACTCCTTCGGAGACGAAGAGAGACTTCGGGGAAATAGGAAAACAAAGCAGGGATTAAAAGCTTGGATTCCCGCCTCCGCGGGAATGACAGAGAAGAGAGACTTCGGGGAATGAAGAGAAAATTCAGGACAAATACATATTATGAAGTCTCACTTCGAAGACGAAGAGAGACTTCGGGGGAATAGGAAAACAAAGCAGGTATTAAAAGCTTGGATTCCCGCCTCCGCGGGAATGACAGAGAAGAGAGACTTCGGGGAAAAACTCCTTCGAAGACGAAGAGAGAATTCGGGGAAATAGGAAAACAAAGCAGGGATTAAAAGCTTGGATTCCCGCCTCCGCGGGAATGACAGAGAAGAGAGACTTCGGGGAATGAAGAGAAAATTCAGGACAAATACATCTTTGTGAAGTCTCACTTCGCAGACGAAGAGAGACTTCTGGGGAAAATGCCTTCGAAGACGAAGAGAGACTTCGAATACAAAGAGAGAATTCGGGGAAAATTCCTTAGCGGATAAAAAAGACTTCTTTTTAATACAGAAAATAGTTATAATTCAAATATGACAACAAAAAGAAGAGTCGCGTTAATAATTTTAGATGGATGGGGCATTGGAAATAAAAACGAATCAAATCCTATATATGTCGTAAAACCAAAAATCTTTGATTGGCTTGAAAAAAACTATCCCCTAACAAGTTTGCAGGCGTCTGGAATTGCCATTGGCTTGCCATGGGGAGAAACTGGAAACAGTGAAGTAGGACACTTAACTCTCGGAGCTGGAAAAATAATTTATCAATATTATCCAAAAATAATTTTAGCGATCCAGGACGGAAGTTTTTTCCAAAATAAAGTTTTCAAAGATGCGATGGATCATTCTAAAAAAAATAATAGCGCTATAAATTTTATAGGACTATTAACAAATGGAAATGTTCACGCTTCAATAGAACATTTGCTTGCTCTTATAAAAATGGCAAAAGAAAATGGCATTGAAAAAATAAATTGCCATTTATTCGCAGATGGAAAAGATTGCGCTCCGCATTCTTTTGATAAATTAGTAAAAGAAATTCCACAAGAATATTTAGCAAGTATTATTGGAAGATATTATGGGATGGACAGAGAAGGAAATTGGCAATTAACCGAAATGAGTTATGAAACTATGCTTGGAAAACTTGGAAGAATAACAGAAGATCCAATCGCCGTTGCCAAACAAACATACGACAAAGGAAGTACTGAAGAATATCTGCCAGCAATGCGTTTTTCAAATGACAAAAAAATAAGCGATGGAGATTCTATAATATTTTTTAATTATCGCGAAGATAGTATTAGACAAATTGCGTCAGCTTTTATATTAAAAGATTTTGATAAATTTAAAACTGAAAAATTCAACGATGTTTATATTGCGACGATGACACATTACGACGACAGTTTTGATGTTCCAGTGGCATATCCTCCTGAAGAAATAAAAGAGCCATTAGGAAAAGTCTTAAGCGATAACGATTTGTCGCAACTTCGTATTGCTGAAAGTTATAAATACGCTCATGTTACTTATTTCTTTAATGGGCTCAGAGAAGAACCTTACAAAGGAGAATATAGAACTTTAATTCCATCTCTCCCATCTTTGCACAATGAAGAACATCCAGAGATGATGGCAACCGCGATTACTGATAGATTAACAGAAGCGATGCAAAGTCGCGGTTTTGATTTTATTCTCGTGAATTATGCAAATCCAGACACAATGGGACATACCGCAAATTACAACGCCGCAATTGAAGCGGTAAAAGTTATGGATAGAGAAATTACAAAAGTCGTCAAAAGCGCGCAAGAATCCGAAACTACTCTATTAATAACTTCCGATCATGGAAATATTGAAGAAATGATAAATGAAATAACAGGGCTTCCAGAAAGCCAACACGATCCAAATCCTGTTCCGTTTTATCTCGTAGCTGACGACTTTAAAGGAAAAAGATTTATGAATCAAGACAATTTACTTCTTGAATCTGGAGGGACGCTCGCGGATGTAGCTCCGACTATTTTAGATCTTATGAAAATAAGAAAGCCGGAAGATATGACTGGAATGAGTTTATTAGATCAAATTTTTTAAATCTACGGAATACAGAGAAAGAGAATTCGGAGAAAAGACTTGGGACAAATACATATTTGTGAAGTCTCACTTCGAAGACGAAGAGAGACTTCGGGGAAACAGAAAGAGACTTCGGAGACGGAGAGAATTCGGGGAGAAAAGACTTTGGACAAATAAGAAAACAAAGCGGGGATTAAAAGCTTGGATTCCCGCCTCCGCGGGAATGACAGAGAAGAGAGACTTCGGGGACGGAGAGAATTCGGGGGAGCGAAGAGAGAATTCAGGACAAATACATATTAGGAAGTCTCACTTCGCGGACGAAGAGAGACTTCTGGGAATGAAGAGAGACTTCGAATACAAAGAGAGAATTCGGGGAAATAGGAAAACAAAGCAGGGATTAAAAGCTTGGATTCCCGCCTCCGCGGGAATGACAGAGAAGAGAGACTTCGGGGAATGAAGAGAAAATTCAGGACAAATACATCTTTGTGAAGTCTCACTTCGCAGACGAAGAGAGACTTCGGATACAAAGAGAGAATTCGGACAAATAGGAAAACAAAGCAGGGATTAAAAGCTTGGATTCCCGCCTCCGCGGGAATGACAGAGAAGAGAGACTTCGGAGACGGAGAGAATTCGGGGGAGCGAAGAGAGAATTCAGGACAAATACATATTAGGAAGTCTCACTTCGCGGACGAAGAGAGACTTCGGGGGAAATACCTTCGCAGACGAAGAGAAACTTCGGGAATACAAAGAGACTTCGAAGAAAATGCCTTCGGGAAGAAAGAGAGACTTCGAAGAATCTCAATACATAATATTTAACATTAGTTATTTATTATGTTACAATAATTTATATGCATTGGCTTTTGAAAATATGTTTAATAATTGCAGGAAACGCTTTTGCTCTTTGGCTTGCTAATTTATGGGTGCCAGGTTTTGTGGTGACAACATCTATTCCAAAACTTATATTATTGGCGTTTATATTGGCTCTTTTAAACTTTATTTTAAAACCGATTTTGAAACTCATATTTGGACCAATCATCATATTGACACTCGGTTTGGGTTTGATAATAGTAAACGCGGCAATCCTTTTAATGGTTCAATATTTTGGAAATAGTCTTGACATTTTGAGTGGAAGTCTTAGCATACAAAGTATTCCAGCGTTGGTTTATTCAACACTGATTGTGAGCGCAGTTAACTTTATAGTCCATATTTTATAAAAAATTTAAAAACATGATAGGCTCAATTCAAATAATTTTATCAATAGTAATTATGATCCTTATTCTTATTCAAGAAAGATCATCGGGAATGTCAGGTCTTCTTGGTGGTGAAGGAATAGGATTTTACCAAGCTCGCCGTGGAGCTGAAAAAATTATCTTTTATACAACAATAGTCTGTATTGTCGCATTTGTCGCTGTTTCTCTTTACGCAATTTCTGCTGGTGTTCATTAATCTCTCACAGATAGACACATTTTCAAAATAGCTTTTACTATTAATGGCTTTCATTAAAAAAATATTAAATGCGTTAACAAAAAAAGAACGGATTATACTCATTACATCTGTTTCTTTTATTGTTGTAAGCGTTATATCAATAGCAATAATCTCTTTTATAAAAACATCAGCGGTTGTTCCTACTACTGGTGGAAATTATAAAGAAGGAATGATTGGGCAACCTGAATATATCAATCCAGTAACAGCAAACAGCGAAATAGATAGAAGTCTTGTAAAAATGATATATAGCAACATTTACGACATTGCAGATAGCATAACTGTTTCTTCAGACACAAAAACATGGGATATAAGATTAAAAAACGGAATTAACTGGCAAGACGGACAAAAACTAACAAGCGACGATGTAATTTTTACAATTCAAGAGATACAAAACAAAGATTCAAATTCCCCTCTTTATAATAATTGGGCTGGCGTAAGCGTAAATAGAGTAAGCGAATTAGAATTAACACTTTCAATTGCAACGCCGTATGTGTTTTTTGGAGATAATCTAAAAAATTTATATATATTACCAAAACATATTTTTGCTGGAATACCTCCTGCGAATTGGCGATTGTCGGATTATAATTTAAAACCAGTTGGAAGCGGTCCTTATTTATTTAATTCATATAAACAATTACAAAATGGTTTTATCACAGAATATAATCTCAAATCTTGGAATAATTATTTTGGACAAAAGCCTTTGATTAATAATTTTCATTTTGAATTTTTCAATGATAAAAATTCCATCATTGGAAGTTTTAACGACGCGCAAATTGATGGCTTCGGAGGAATATCGCCAAGTGAAATATCTGAAATTGTAAGGCCTTATAATTTATTTCAGTACAGAACAACTGGTTATTACGCTATATTTTTAAATCAAACAAAAAATCAGGCGCTTAATGATCCGACAGTAAGAGAAGCGCTGTCTCTCGCGATAGATAGGGACGATATTGTAAAATCAGTTATGAACGGATTTGCAAAAATTGAAAACGGACCAATTCCAGAAGATGCCGCTTATTATTCGACAGTTCAAATTCCAACATCAACAGCAAGCTCGTCTTTAGATTTTGCGAAAAGTCTTCTTGATCAAGACTCGTGGGTTATACAAAGCGATGGATCGCGCGCGAAAACAATCAAGAAAAGTTCCGTGCCTTTATCTATAAATATAACAGTTCCAAATGTAGATTTTCTTGTTCAAACGGCTGATATGATAAAAACTGATTGGCAAAATTTAGGCGTTAATGTGACTATCTCGCTTGATTCGCCAGAAGACATTGCAAGCGTAGTAATTCCAGGAAGAACATACGATGGGTTATTATTTGGAAATGTGCTTGGCAACAGTTCCGATCTCTATTCCTTTTGGGATTCATCGCAAAGCGTCAATCCGGGACTTAATTTAGCAATGTATAGCAATCCAAAAGTTGATGCGCTTTTAGAAAAAATAAGACAAACTCAAGATAGTAATTTAATAACTCAATATTTTGCAAAAGCTCAAAATATGATAGCCAATGATAATCCTGCTATATTTATTTATTCTCCAGATTATCTATATATTGCAAATAAAAACATACAAGGCATTTCAACGCCAATTCTTTCTGATACGACAGATAGGTTTAGAGATGTGCCAAATTGGTATTTAAACACAGCTATTATTTTAAAATAAAACACAAATTTTCATTTGTGTTCAATCTTGAAGACTTCGGGAATAAAAAGAATTCGGGGGAAAGACTTAGGACAAATACATATTAGGAAGTCTCACTTCGCGGACGAAGAGAGACTTCGGAGAATATATAGAAATATTAAAAGAAAACAAAGCGGGGATTAAAAGCTTGGATTCCCGCCTCCGCGGGAATGACAGAGAAGAAAGACTTCGGACAAATACATATTTTTGAAGTCTCACTTCGCAGACGAAGAGAGACTTCGGGGAATGAAGAGAGACTTCTGGAGCAAAGAGAGACTTAGTTTTCTATTGGGGTTCAACTCCGATAGAAATAAAATATGACGCGATCATAAAATAAATTGACTTTTTAGATATTTTAATGTTATTATTTAAAAACTTGATAACATCTCCCACCTAATAATAAATTACTTTAAATTTCTAAAAAATAAATTTGTTACTATATTAATGTTCTTCGTTTTAGGAAAAAATTATAGTTTCCTAAGCCGATGAAATTTGAGAATAAGCCAATTAAATAACAGCCGGGGTGGCGAAATTGGCAGACGCACTGGCTTCAGGTGTCAGCAACCGCAAGGTTATGTGGGTTCAAATCCCACCCCCGGCACAAAATAAAATAATTTTAAAAAAAATAAAAATGATTAGAAAAAGCGAATCTTCGCAACAAAAAAATCAAAACACAGATTCTGCGGTAAAAAAATATTCAAGCTTAAGAAGTTATAGTTCAAATAGAAATACTACTCAGAAAACAAATCCTTCAAATAAGGATAATTCAAGAAGACGATCTTCTGCTTCTCAAAGAAAATTCAAGCCAGAGCAAAGAACTCTTTATAATCCTCCAAAATATTTATCAGTAGATAGAAAAGGCGAAAACGATCAGCAAGAAAAAAGAAATGACTTAGCAGTCCGCTTTGTTCCACTTGGAGGATTGGAAGAAATTGGAAGAAATTGTATGTTTTTTGAATACAAAAATGAAATAATAATTATTGATATGGGCCTTCAATTTCCAGAAGAAGAAACACCTGGAATTGATTATATTATTCCTAATATTTCTTATCTTGAAAAAAAGAAAGCGAACATTCAGGCAATAATAATAACTCACGGACACTATGATCATATCGGAGCCATTCCTCATGTGCTCGAAAGACTTGGAAATCCTCCAATCTATACAACATCAATAACAAAAGGAATTATTGAAAAGAGACAGGAAGATTTTCCCAACTCAGCAAAACCAAAAATACAAGTCGTTAAAAGCAATGACGAAATAAAACTCTCAAATTATTTCAGCGCTTTCTTTTTTGGAGTTCCACACACAATTCCTGAATCAACTGGAATATTATTAAAAACACCAGTAGGAAATGTCGTTCACTTTGGAGATTTTAGAGTTGATTTTGATGAAAATGGAGAACCGCAAGGACTTGATGAATTTGAAAAAGTTGCAAAGATGGGAGTCCACACGCTTTTAGTTGACAGCACAAATGCAGAAAAGCCAGGTCATTCTTTATCTGAAAAAACCGTAGAAAAAAATCTTGAGATGCTTTTAACTGAAGCAAAAGGGAGAGTTGTTGTAGCAACATTTTCTTCACTGCTTACAAGAATTGGCGAGATAATAAAAATCTCAGAAAAACTTGGCAAAAAAGTTGCGTTTTCTGGATATTCTATGAAATCAAATGTTGCTATTGCTCAAGGACTTGGTTATATCAAAGCCAGAGAAGACACAATAATTCCGATAGAAGCAATCAATAAATTTCCTGATAATAAAATTGTTATTTTATCAACTGGCGCGCAAGGAGAATCAAATGCAAGTTTAATGAAAATAATAAATGGCGAGAATCAACACATAAGAGTTAAGCAAGGAGATACATTTATTTTATCCGCGTCTGTAATTCCTGGAAATGAAAGAGGTGTTCAATATTTAAAAGACAACCTTTCGCGACAAGGAGCTATTGTTTATCACTCAAATTTAATTGATATTCACGCATCAGGGCACGCGTTAAAAGAAGATATAAAACTTGTAACAAAAATAATGAAGCCGAAATTTTTTGTTCCTGTTCATGGATATTATTTTATGCGCGCCGCAAATACTATGTCAGCACAGGAATGTGGAATTAAAAAAGAAAATACATTCTTAATGGATAATGGACAAATTGCAGAAATGACAAGCGACAGTTTTAAAATTACAAAAGATACTGTCCCATCTTTTTATGTTATGGTTGACGGATTGGGAGTTGGAGACGTTGAAGAAGTCGTCTTGCGCGACAGAAGAATGTTAGCAGAAGAAGGAATGCTTGTAATTATTATGACTGTTGATCGCGGAAAGGGAAGATTGTTAAAAAATCCAGATATTATTTCTCGCGGTTTTATTTATTTAAAAGAGAATCAAGATCTATTAGAAGAGATAAGGAAAAAAATCCGTGGTTTATTAGCAAGAATACCAACATACGATAATCCTGATCCTGATTATTTAAAAACATTAATAAGAGATCAAATTGGACAATTTCTTTATAGTAAAACAAAAAGACGCCCAATGGTGCTTCCTGTAGTAATTGAAATATAATTTTTTTAGTTGTTTTAAAAAAATCCGCGACATCGCGGATTTTTTTCTCCGAAATCTCTCTTCGTCCGCAAAGGAAGTTTCCCAAAGCCTCTCCCAGCGAAGCACGCTCTTCGAAGTCTCTCCCCGCGAAGTGAGACTTCATAAAGATGTATTTTCCTCAAGTCTCTCCATTCCCGAAGTCTCTCTTCGTCTTCGAAGTGAGACTTCACAAAGATGTATTTGTCCCAAGTCTTTTCCCAGAATTCTTTCTCCGTTCTCCGAACCCTCTCTTCGTCTTCGAAGTGAGACTTCACAAAGATGTATTTGTTCCAAATCTTTTTTCTCCGAAATCTCTCTCGTCAGCGAAAAGAGATTTTGAAAATTATTGAAGCGCAACTTCAATAATTTCAACGCCATATTTAATACTTCATCGCGAATTTTTTATTAATAATGAGAAATATTAAAAATAATCTATTTTTATTTTACTTCGCACCTCTTTCATTGTCTGCCTTGCTATTTCTCTCGCTCTTTCAGTGCCTTCTTTTAAAACTTCAAAAACATATTCTGGATTTTTTTCTAATTCTTTTTTTCTATTTCTCATTGGCGAAATAAGCGTATCTAATACGGAAATAAGTCGTTTTTTCATCACAACATCTCCAACACCGCCTTTTTGATATTGCTTTTTTAATTTTTCAATTTCTTTTTTGTCTGGATCAAATACATCAAGATAAGAAAAAACGACGTTGCCTTTTATTTTTCCAGGATCGTTTAAATGAATGTGATTTGGATCTGTATACATTTGCATAACTTTCTTTTCAATTTCAGAAAAAGAATCGTCAAGAAAAATAGCGTTGCCAAGCGACTTGCTGGCTTTTGCATTTCCATCAATTCCTACCAATCTCGGAAACTTAGAAAGAAAGGGCTCAACTTTTGGAAATGTTTTTCCATAAATCCTATTAAATTTTTCAACGATTTCATTTGTTTGTTCAATTTGTGGCAACTGATCGTCACCTACTGGAATTATATTTGATTTACAAAAAAGAATATCTGCTGCCTGACTTACTGGATATGACAAAAAACCAACAGGGACATCGTCTCCATAATTTTTTTGCTTCATTTCGTTTTTCACTGTTGGATTTCTTTTAAGTCGCGCGAGTGTCACAAGATTTAAAAAAATTACTGTGATTTCCGCTATTTCTGGAACTTGTGATTGTATAAAAAATGTCGTTTTTTTAGGATCAACGCCAGCTGCTAAATTATCAGCGGCAATTTCAAATACATTATCTCTAACCTTTTGAGGATTTGAAGCGTTGTCGGTTAATGCTTGTATATCGGCAACTTCATAAAAACAAGTTTTAACTTTATCTTGAAGAAGTATTCTATTTTGCAAAGAACCAACATAATGACCGAGATGTAATTTCCCAGTAGGTCTATCGCCGGTTAAAACCACATCGTTGTCGCTTATCTTAATAGTTTCCATTATTTTAAATAATAACAAAATCAATAATTATTGTCTATTTATTAAAACATCCTTCCTTGAACACTTTTATTTTCTGTATTTTCTAATCTTTCGTTTTCATAAGCGTCAAATCTTTTAATAAGCGCTGTAAAATTTTTTTCTTTAAAATAAGAAAGAATTTTTTCTCTATTATAATCTGATTTAAGCGAAGAAAGCTTGATATCTTCAATTGGAACATTTTTATCTAATAAAACAAGTTCTTTTGAAAACTCTGCTTCCTTTTTAAATTTTCCCAATTTATTTTTTAGAGAAATATCTGAATCTATATTTTTATAAATATTTTCAACGCTCCCATACTTTTTAAGAATTTCTATCGCTGTTTTTGGACCAATTCCAGGAACGCCTTTTATATTGTCAGACGGATCGCCCGCGAGAGCTTTATAGTCCGCGATAGCGCGCGGTGGCAAACCATATTTTTCCATAACTTTTTTTTCGTCATAGATTGTCGTATCACTGACCCCTTTATTAAAAGTTTCAACAACTATTTTATCGTCCGATATAAGCTGAAGCGTGTCGCGGTCTCCGGTTAAAATTACTATTTGTAAATCTTTTTCATCTTTAAATTTTGTTGCTAATGTCGCTATTAAATCATCGGCTTCATAGCCAGCTTTTTCAAAAAAACTAATACCAAAAGCGTCAAAAAGATTATGTGTTTCTATGAGTTGTGAAATAAGAATATCTGGAGTAGCTGGTCTTTGCGCTTTATATTCTACAAACTTTTTTTCGCGAAAAGTTTGTTCTGGGCGGTCAAAAAGCGCCGCAACAAAATCAGGTCTGTCATCTTTCCATAATTTTAATATTATACTTGCCACTCCATAAAGCGCGCCAGTAGGAGTTCCATCTGGCGCTGTAAAATTAGGCAACGCGTGAAAAGATCTATGAATAATTGAATTTGCGTCTATTAAAAGAAGTTTTTTCATTTGTAAAATAATTTATATTTTTATAATTCTTTCATTTTCTTTTTTGCCATAAAAAAATTTTATTTTAATGGTTTTTTCTTTTATTATATTTTTAATATTTTGAGGCCACTCAATTAAAACTATATTTTTAGGGTTAGATATAATTTCTTTAAAATTTAAAGCTAAAAAATCATCTAATTTTTTTAGCCTGTAAGCGTCTATGTGAAAAACATTTTCAAAAAAATCATTTTTTAATTTTGTTCTTCTCATAATTATAAATGTAGGGCTTTTTACATTGCCATGAAATCCAAATCCCTTTAAAAATCCTTTTACAAATGTAGTTTTACCAGATCCAAGATCTCCAATGAGCTCAAAAACTATGGCGTTTTTTGCGTCATTATTTAAATTCTTTTTAATATTTACAGCTATTTCTTTAGCTATTTTTTGTGTGTCTTCCGAAGAAGAACTCTGATAAATTTTCATCCTTTTTAATAGTATACGATATAATTCCAATTATAAAAATAGCGACACCAAAAAATATAATAACAACATCTAAAAAATTTAGAGAATAATTATTTATTGGAACATTAAAAGGATGCGTAAAAGAATATAACTGAATATTTAATGATTTATCATTTGCGCTTCCTGGGGTTGGATTGCCAAAAATAAAATGTTGCGAGTCGTCTTTGTTGTAATTTATGCGATTATAACTTTTCCCTTCTGGCGCAGATCCGAGATAACTTGATTGATCAATTAAATTATTTTTATTATCAAATAAAAATATCGTTTCGTCTTTATTTTTTAATGTTAATTTTGTTAAAGATTTTGGCAGTAATAAATATCCATTTGATTTAATTTGAATATTTATTAATTTAAACTCTTTTTCATTTTTAAGTTTAATAACCCATCCGTTCAAATTTATATTTGAATTTCCATTATTAAAAAGTTCTATAAATTCGCCAGCCGAATCTAATCCGACTGGATTTGGTAACCATTCGTTTATAAAAATCATAAATGATTAATATTTTTATAATAATTCGTCCCCTCTTTTCACCTTCAAGTGTTTATACGCCGCTGGCAAAACAATTCTCCCAGAAGAAGATCTCTGTATAAATCCAAGCGTCATAAGATATGGTTCGTAAATATCTTCAATTACTCCTTTTTCTTCTCCGAGCGCCGCGGTAAGCGTATTTATTCCGACAGGACCGCCATTGAATTTTTCAATTATAGTAAGCAATAATCTTCTATCTTGCGGTTCTAAACCAGCATCGTCTATTTCAAGCATCTCAAGCGTTTTATACGCCGACTCTTCATTTATTTCCTTTATATTTAGAACTTCAGCAAAGTCGCGCGCTCTCTTTAATAATCTATTAGCTATTCTTGGGGTTCCTCTTGAAGCTTTCGCTAATGTTTCTATCGCGTCATTTGAAATTTTAATTCCGAGTATGCCTGCGGAACGATTTATTATTTTTTTAATATCTTCTACTGAATAAAAACTCAAACGAAGCGTTGCTCCAAAGCGAGATCTCAATGGTTGAGATAAAAGATTTTCTCTTGTTGTCGCTGCTATAAGAGTAAACGGAGGAAGATCTAAAGAAAGAGTTCGCGCGCCAGGTCCTTTTCCAACAACAAGATGAAGTTTGCGAGATTCCATCGCTGGATATAAAACTTCTTCTATCATTGGATTTATACGATGAGCTTCATCTATAAATAAGATTTCTCCTGGATTAAGATTTGTTAAAACAGCTGCCAAATCTCCAGCTTTTTCTATTGCTGGTCCAGAAGTTGTTTTTATCAAACCGCCAAGTTCGCGAGCGACTAAATAAGCAAGCGTTGTTTTCCCAAGTCCAGCAGGTCCAGAAAATAAAAGATGATCTATTACTTCATTTCTCTTTTTTGCCGCTTCAAGAATAACTTTAAGATTATTTTTTATTTTTTCTTGTCCGATATATTCATCCCAGATAATAGGACGCAACGCGCGATCTATATTTTGGTCTTCTTTATTCTTTTTTTGATCTTCTTTTTTCATTTTATATATATTTATATTAAATTAACATTAAATATTTTTAAATTTCTATTTTAATATTGTTTATTTATAAAAAATAAAACAGATAATCTATACTTTTTTAATAATATACCCATTTTCTCTAAAAAGATACAAAAATCTATATTTTAGAAGGATTTTTGATGGTATTAGGGGTAGCACTTGACAAATGTTTTTTTTTATGATAGCATATAAATACTTTCAGAGTTAATCGTTTGTCCAAATCTGGGGGCGGAATTATTTCTAAATATATCAGGACGAATCGGTCCAGGCTGGTTCTATCCTTTGAGTAATTCTAACCTCTTTAATCTTTTGATAAAAGAGCCCTTGCAAATCCTTTTTAACAAAAAAGGAATTGCCCCCAGGTTTGGATAAATGATTTAAAAAATAAAAACCGCTTTTCAGCGGTTTTTATTTTTTTAAAGATTATATTGCGTCCAATCAATAATACCAGTTGCATCTTCAACTTCATCAAAAGTGGTTATCCCGAGAAGAACTTTTAATATTCCATCTTCTTGCATTTTTACCATATTTTGTCTTTTTGCTATTTTTCTCAAAGACACTTCAGACGCATCTGTTAGAATTGATGTTTCAATATCCTCTCCTCCTTCCAAGAATTCAAAAGCTCCAATTCTTCCTTTGTAACCCATCATATTACATTTCTCGCATCCGACTGGTTCGTATATTGTATAATTTTCATATTTTTGTTTTTGTATTTTTTCTGGCATTCTATCTAAAAACTTTCTGATATTTTCTTTCATATTTTCATCTACCTCAACCGGTTTCTTACAATAAGGACATAAAACACGAACTAACCTTTGAGCGATAACAAGAGAAAGAGCTGGCCCAATACTCACGGCTTTTACTCCAAGATTTATTAAACGAGGAACCGCGCCTATTGCGTCGTTTGTGTGAAGCGTTGATAAAACAAGGTGTCCAGTCAGTGATGCCTGCAAGGCGATATCCGCAGTCTCAAGATCTCTTATTTCTCCAACAAGGATAATATCAGGATCTTGCCTAACTATCGCGCGCAAACCATTTGCAAAAGTATATCCAGTTTCGTCATTAACCTGCGTCTGCTCAATTCCTTCTATTTTATATTCAATAGGGTCTTCTAGTGTTATTATTTTTTCTTCTGGATTATTCATTGTCCTCAAAAATGCGTATAAAGTAGTCGTTTTTCCAGATCCAGTTGGTCCTGTGTTTAAAATCAAACCATTTGGTTTTGCTAATTGTCTTTTAACAATTTCTAAATCGTCATCACGAAGTCCAAGTTGTGGAAGCCCAACCATTGTCGCTGATGGATCTAATATTCTCATAACAACAGTTTCTCCAAATTCTGCAGGAAGTATTGAAACACGCATTTCAATTTCTTTAACTCCTAACTTCATAGAGAATCTTCCATCTTGCGCTTCGCTGTGCACATTTAATTTCATTCCTGAAAGAAGTTTTATGTGAGATAAAAGATTTTCATATTGGACTGGCGGATAATTATTAAAAATATCATGTAATAATCCATCAATACGAAAACGGAATTTTGCTCCATTTTCTTCGGCTTCCATATGAATATCTGACGACCTTAACGCAATTGCTCCAGCAAATAATATTTCAAGAATAATAGTTGGCGATGTTTTAGGAATGTTTAATTTTTTTAATTCATTATTAACGTCTTCAATTTTTATAAAACTTTTAATAAGAGAATTAAAACGCTCTTCTGTCACGCTTATTTTCCCAGTAATATCTTCTTCGCTTTTTTTAATAAATTTATAATAATCCAAAACAGATTTAAGCCCAGACAAAGAAACTATAACAATTTTAACTTCATAGCCTTTACTTTTAAGATTTTCTAATTCTCTTTTTGTAGCATCAAGATTTGGGTCCGTGACAACTACAGCAATTTTTTTATCTTTTATTTGAATGGCTCCTATTTTTGCGTTATAAGCGTCTTCTTTTGGAATTATTTTTAAAGCATCAAGAGAAACTGGAATATTTCTAATATCAAAATATTGATATTTTAAATCAGCCGCCAATCTTTGAGCGGCTCTTTCTTCTCCATCTCTTCTTAATTTTTCTAATTCTTCTTGCAAATCTTTCTTTGATTTATCATCCATATTTATATTATACTAAATAAAGTTTAATTTTGAAACATAAATCATTATAATAATATTATGTCAGGGCATTCTCATTGGGCTGGTATAAAACATAAAAAAGAAATAACCGATCATAAAAAAGGTAAAATTTTTTCAAAAATTCTTTCGGCTATTTCATCTGCCGCTAGACCAGAGCCAAATCCAGATTTTAATCCGAGATTAAGAACGATGATTTCGAAGGCTAAGGAATTAGCGGTGCCACAAGATAATATTGAACGCGCAATTTTAAAAGCGAAAGAATCATCTGAAAATCTCGAAGATTTAATATTTGAAGCATATGGGCCTGGCGGAGTTGCTATTTTAATACACGCAATATCTGATAATAGAAATAGAACTGTTCAGGAAATTAAATTGATATTAAAAGAACACAATGGTAAGTGGGCGGAGACTGGAAGCGTTCAATGGGCGTTTGAACCAAAAAAAGACAGTTTTTTTGAATGGGAAGCAAATTTTCAATTAGAAATATCAGAGGAAGATAAAAACAAATTAGCCGATCTCGTTGAAGCGCTTGAAGAGAATGATTCAATTCAAAATGTTTTTGTAAATACAAATTACGAATAATAAAATTATGATTGTATTAGGAATAGATCCAGGAACACAAAGAATTGGTTATGGATTAATTGAATTTTCCAATGGAAATTTTAAGTTAAAAAAGGCGGGTTTGTTTTTAATTAAAAGTAAAGACGATCCGAGTGTTTTATTAGAAGCTAAAATATATATAGATCAACTTATAAAAAAGTATAAACCAAACGTCTTGGGAATTGAAAAATTATTTTTTGCAAGAAATCAAAAAACAGCAATGTCAGTGGCGCAAACAAGAGGCGTAATATTATTATCAGCAAAAGAAAATAATATATTAATAAAAGAATACGCGCCAAATGAAGTAAAATCTATGATTGCTGGTTATGGATTCGCTGATAAAAAAACAGTTCTTAAAATGGTGGGACTTACATTAGGAATTCACGATTTTAAAATAATAGATGACGCAAGCGACGCGCTTGCGATAGCGATAATTACAGCTAGTGGATCTTTTGAAAATAAGATTTCTAATAATTATTAAATAATAATAAAATTTCTCTTGACAATAACAAAAAGTAAAATATACTTTCTAAAATAAGTTTTTAAAACTATTAAAAAAATAAAGGTCGCTTTGCATTTACCAAACTATTATGGGAATTGTACTAGAAAAATTAAAACTTGAATTTCGCGGTTTGAGCGATGAAGATATAGAAGAAGACGTTGAAATAGACGACGATGAAGAGGATCTAGATGAAGATGAAGATGAAAAGATAAAAGATGACGATGATGAATATGAGGATGAGGATGGGGATAAAAAGAGAGATGACGAAGGATTTGATACTGAAGAAAAATAAATAGCTCACATAAACTTAGTTTGAATAATTTAATTTTTTTTGATATTATTGAATAATAATATGAAAAAAAACTCTAATAAAAACTTTGTTTTTTGGGCGCAAATAATAGGAATTATCGCCTCTTTTGTGGCGATAATTTTTTTTCTTATTGTTCTTTATTTTGCAAAAACACTTCCTTCTATACAGGAAATATCATCTAGCCAAATAACTCAATCAACTAAAATATATGATAGAACTGGAACTGTTGTGCTTTACGAAATAAACACAGGAGGAAAAAGAACGGTTGTCCCATATAATCAAATACCACAAACATTAAAAGACGCGACAATTTCAATTGAAGATCAGAATTTTTATAATGAACCTGCTTTTGATTTAAAAGGAATATTACGCGCAGTATTTGCAAATATTACAAATGGAGGAATAGTTCAGGGAGGTTCAACTATTACCCAACAACTTGCAAGAAACGCATTTTTAACACTACATCAGACATTTACAAGGAAATTAAAAGAATTGATATTAGCGATAAAATTAAATAATTATTATACAAAAGATCAAATATTAGAACTTTATTTAAATGAAATTTCTTATGGTCCTAATATTTCAGGAGTTGAAGCCGCTAGTGAATCTTATTTTGGAAAAGGCGTAGAAAATATTGATTTAGCGCAAAGCGCAATACTTGCAGCGCTTCCACAAGCTCCTACTTATTATTCTCCATGGGGAAATAACACAAAAGACCTTTTAAAAAGACAAAATTTAGTTTTACAAAAAATGTATCAGTTGGGAAAAATAACAAAATCTCAATTAGATTCTGCGCTAGCTGAAAAAATAGTATTTCAACCAAGATCTTTAACGGGAATAAACGCTCCTCATTTTGTGGCTGCGGTTGAAGATTATTTAATTCAAAAATATGGAGAATCTATGGTTGATAGTGGCGGATTAAAAGTAATAACGACACTTGATTGGAATCTTCAACAATATGCCGAACAAGCAGTAAAAGACGGGGCTGCGCGCAACGAACAATTATACGGAGGTAAAAACGCTGCTTTAGTCGCAGAAGACCCTACCACGGGTCAAATTTTAGCAATGGTTGGATCTAGAAACTATTTTGATACTAAAAATGATGGCAATTTTAATGTCGCCACGCAAGCGTTAAGACAACCAGGATCTTCTTTAAAACCATTTATCTATCTTATGGGAATGCAGGAAGGTTTCGCGCCACAAAGTATATTATTTGACACAGCTACTGAATTCAGCACAAATTCATCGTGCCCATCAATACCTGATTTTTCAAATAATAATAAAAATTGTTTTCATCCAGTTGATTTTGAAGGAACTTTTGCGGGCCCAGTTTCTATAAGAGACGCGCTTGCCCAATCAATAAATGTCCCTGCTGTAAAAATGTTGTATATGGTCGGTTTAAACTCAGCAATAAAAACATTAAATAATTTTGGATTAACTACATTAACAGATCCAAATTCTTATGGTTTATCATTAGTGCTTGGCGGTGGAGCTGTAAGATTAATTGATTTAGTAAAAGCTTATTCAGTTCTCGCAGATGATGGAATAAAACACGATCAATCAATGATATTAAAAGTGCAAGATTCTAATGGAAATATACTTGAATCGTATACTGATAATAATGTAAGGGTTTCTGATTCTCAATCCGTAAGATTAATTAATAATATATTAAGCGATGCAAACGCAAGACAACCCCTCTATCAAAATAGTTTACAATTAACAGTTTTTCCGGGATATCAAGTAGCGTTAAAAACAGGAACATCAAATGACTATAGAGATACTTGGGCTATGGGATATACACCGTCATTAGTAGCTGGTGTTTGGGCTGGAAATAATGATAATTCTCCATTACAAAGAAATGGATCTTCTATTTTAGCAGCGGTTCCTATATGGCATGAATTTATGAATTTAGCGCTACAAAGTAGCACTCCTCAATTATTCCCTGACCCAGCGCCAGTAAATCCAACAAAACCGCTATTAGATGGTCAATATATAATAAACGGTCAAGTCCATTCAGAACTTTATTATATAAACACAAGCGATCCAACTGGACCAGATCCAGTTAATCCATATAGCGATCCTCAATATAAAAATTGGGAAGTTGGAGTTCAAAACTGGGCTAGATCGCACGGATTATAAAATTAATTAGATTTAATTATTGGTTTTAATATATAAACATACGAATTATCGCCATTACCTCTTATTAAGGCAGGCGCCATTTCGTCACCAATACCAATAAAAACTTCATCTGATTTTACAGCCTTTAACGCGCTTGAAAGATATTTCCAATTAAAAAATATTTCATTTGATTCTCCTTTTATTTTTGAAGAAATAATATAATTATTTTCTCCAAATGATTGATCTGATGAACTTATTTCTATATTTTTAGAATTTTCGTTTATTTTTAATCCTATTTCGTTATTTTTTTGTCCAAAAATACTTACAAGTTTTATCGCATTTAAAAAATCTTCTTTATTTAAAATAATTTCTGTATTAAATTTATTTGAAATAAGTTGAGAATAATCAGGAAAAGATCCATTTATTATTCTTGATATTAATTCAATTGAATTTGTTTTAAATAAAATTTGATTATCATCAAAAGATATATCAACAATATCGTCATCTTTTATTATTCTTAAAATTTCTTGAGCTGTTCTTATTGGAATTAATATTTTAAAAGGTTCTTTGTTTTTAATTGAAAATAAATTTGATTGAATTATTTTTTCAGCCAATCTAAACCCGTCTGTTGAAACAAATTTCAAATCGTCAATTGAAAAATTTAAAAGAACACTACTTAATTCTGGCCTTAAATCAGATATTTGCGAAGCAACTAAAACTTGTTGTAATGCTTCTTTTAAAATTAACCCATTTATTTTTAATAAATTGTTATAATCTTTAATTTTTGGAGTAATAGGAAATTCATCAGCTGAAGATCCCTGTAAAACGGCGCTATAATTATCAGTTTTTAATTCAATTGAATTATCTTTTTGTTCAATATTTAATCTATCGCTTGTTATATTTGAAATTAAATTTGAAAAAATATTTACAGGAATTGTTATTTTTCCATCTTTAATAATTTTTCCAGAAATAATTGATGTTATAGCTATTTCAAGATTTGTTGTTGTTAAATATATATTTTCATCACGCGCTTCAATTAAAACATTTTTAAGTATTGGAAAATTAATATTTTCTCCTGATATTTTTTCTACATAAGAAATAGCTTCTTTTAAATTTGATCTTAAAATTATGATTTTCATTTTATTATAATTATATTAATTAAATATTAAATTATTATTAAAGATATTATATTGTGATTTATGTTAATAACTTTTTAAACTCTTATTTTATTTAATCTTTTTTTAATGTTTATATTTATAAGCTGTGTATTAACTCTTTAAAATTAATTCTTTAATTGTTAATATCTTTTGGTTTAGTGATTCATTTTTATTGAGTTCGGCCTCTATTTTTTCACAGGAATGTATAACTGTTGTGTGGTCTTTCCCCATCTTATTCCCAATATACGGATAAGAAAATTCAGATATATCACGCAAAAGATACATAATAATTTGTCTTGGTTCAACTATTTCTTTTTTTCTACTATGACTTATTAAATCTTCAACTGAGATATTAAAATATTCAGATACAGCCTTTATTATTTGTGTATCTGTTATATTTTTTGATTTTTTAATTATTGATTTTTCTATTATTTCTTCAGCTATTTTAGGCGTAATTTCAATATTTTTACTTTCTTTTGTAAAAATTATCTTTTTTAATATACCTTCAAGTTCTCTAATATTCTTTTTTATATATTTTGCGATAATATCTATAACCTGATCACTTAATTCTTGATTAAAGTTTTGTAGTTTATTTTTAATAATAGCAACACGCATTTCATATTCAGGATATGTAATATCAGCTATTAAACCACCTTCAAAACGAGATCTTAATCTTTCTTCTAATGTAGGGATTGATTGTGGAGGCCTATCTGATGAAATAATAATTTGTTTATTATTTTCATATAAAGCGTTAAATGTATGAAAAAATTCTTCCTCTGTTTTTTCTTTTCCGCCTATAAATTGAATATCGTCAATAATAAGAACATCAACATCTCGATATTTCTTTTTAATATCTTCCATTCTTTTGTTTCTTATTCCCCAAACGATATCGCTTGTAAATTTTTCAGAAGAAACATAGCGAGGTTTTATTTTCTTATTATACTTAATAAGTATTTCATTTCCTATAGCTTGAATAAGATGTGTTTTTCCTATTCCAACTCCGCCATATACAAAAAATGGGTTATATTTTCCTATTTCATTAACAATTGCAGTGGCCGCGCTATATGCTAATTCATTTGACGGACCGACAACATAAGAATTAAGTGTGTATTTTAAATTTAATCCAGTTTCAGGATCTGTTTTTAAATCAAGGACTCCAATATTATTGTTATTATTACTTGTATTATTATTTACTTTATTACCTTCTGCAAATAATTCAGGATTAACAATTAACTCAATTTTTTTAGCTGAAGAGTTTAATTTTCTAAGAATACTTATTATATTTTTTTGATATTTTCCTTCAATCCATTCTTTTGCAAAATTATTAGGCACTGCAATATAAAAAATACCATCTTTTTCTTTAATTAATTTACTATTTTTTAACCAAGTAACAAAATTAGTCCTTGATAATTGAAGTTCCATTTCGTTGAGTGTAGATTTCCAAATTTGTTCAAGTTCCATTTTAAAAATTTTTAATATTTATTTAATATATATTCAATTATCATATCTTATTATGTTTCAGTCAAAGGGAAATATGCCTTAATTGTTAATTAACTGTGGAAAACTATTTTTTTCTATATAAAACAAAGGTTTTTTATCCACAATTATTATATAATATAATATGATTTTATCGTCAAATTAATAATTTATAGTAATAAAATATATCTAGATTAAATTTTTTATATAAAATCTATGAAATCTCATTTTGTAAAATTATTATTAATTAAATTGCTTTAGGGGTTTTTAAATAAGGGTTAATTATCTATGGATTGGATTTTTTTAAAAAATATGTTACTATTCAAGAATGTCAACAACATATAGTCCAAAAAAGAAAAAGAGAGCAAGAACTCATGGTTTTTTAGTTCGCATGGCTTCCCCAACCGGTCGTAATGTTATATCTCGCCGTCGCGCTAAAAAAAGAAAAAAATTAACCGTTTAATAAATAAGAAGGTTATTTAAAATGCTTTCTAAAAAATATAGGCTTCCTTCTTTGGAATTTAATTCAAATTGGGAATCAACCATTGTGAGTAAGTTTTTTATTTTAAAAATAAAAAATAATAACATTAACCAAAATAGAATAGGTATTATTATTAGCTCTAGTATTTTAAAAAGCGCAGTTCGTAGAAATTTTTGGAGAAGAAGAATAATGGAATATTTTAAATTGTTTAAAAATGATAATAAAGATTTTTTAATTATTCTTTCTAAAAATATTAAAAATTGCTCATTAAAAGAATTTAAAGAAGTTTTTTCTAAGACATTTATTAATTATAAATAACTTTTTATAAAAATATGGTATTTCTTTATCAAATTATATTTTATCAACCAATTTTAAACGCTTTAGTATTTCTTTATAATACCATTGCTTTTAATGATTTTGGGATAGCTATTATTTTAATAACACTGATTATTCGTTTATTGCTTTATCCGTTATTTCATAAAAGTTCTCATCAAAATATGATGATGCAACGTTTACAACCTAAAATAAAAGAAATTCAAGAAATTCATAAGGATAATAAAGAAAAACAAAGCAAGGCGCTTATGGAACTTTATAAAGAAAATGGCGTTAATCCATTTTCTGGATTTTTATTCCTTTTAATTCAAATACCTATTTTAATAGCGCTTTATCAGATAATACAATCAAATCTTAACGTTTCTGAATTAACTCATTTATATTCATTTATACAAGCGCCAAATCATATAAATGATATGTTTTTAGGATTTATAAATTTAAGCGATAAAAATATAACATTTGTTTTACTTGCCGCTATTGCTCAATATTTTCAATCAAAGCTCGCTATTTATAAAATTAAAGGAGTTGAACCTTCTCAAGCTCAAAAAATGGCGAATCAAATGGCTTTTATCGGACCATTGCTTACAATTTTTATTTTCTATAATTTTCCTGGAGCTATAGCTCTTTACTGGTTATCATCTTCTGTCTTTTCAATATTTCAACAGTTAATTATTAATAAAAAACTAAGAGATAAATACGGAGATTAAAATTTTATTTTAATATCTAATAAAAAATTAATGGATTCCGAAATCTCTCTTCGCAAGTGAAGAGAGACTCCTAAGAAAAACTCTTTAGCCAATAAATAGAGACCTCTGTGAAGTTTTGTTTTTTGTCAGAGTTTAAATCTAATAGAGACAAAAATATTTCGCGGTTATGCGGGGATTTGATTTTTTATCTTTGTTTTTGTATAGTTTCTATATATCATTTTGTCGAAAAATGAAGTGTTCTATAGAAATTAAAGATATACAAAAATGAATGACTGGGAAATAATAATAAAAGAGATAGTTTCTCGTATGGGTTTTACAGAGTACAGGGTTGAGATTTTTAAAGAAGAAAACAAAGCGTCTCTTTATATATATGATGAAATTCCTTTTTTGAAGGAAAATATTTCTATAATAGTTGACTCTTTAAACCATATCTTACAAATGGTTGCGAGAAAAAATAATGTAAAAGGAATTTTTTTAGACGTTAATCATTATCGTCAAGATAGGGAAAAACTTATTAGCGAATTAGCTAAGGCTGCCGCGAAAAAGGCAATTGCTATAAATAATGAAATACCATTGCCAGCTATGAACTCCTACGAAAGAAGAATTGTTCATACAGCTCTCGCTACACATCCTGATGTTGTGACTGAAAGTATTGGAGTTGGGAGAGAAAGGCATGTTTTAATAAAACCAATCTCTTTTAAAAAAGAAGAAGCTCAAGAATAAATTAAAAACGCTCGTAAGAGCGTTTTTTTATTAAAAAGATAAAGAATATAGTTTTTGATCAAGACGATTTATAAAATATAAATTATTGTTAAATATTTTTATTTTGGAAACATCAATATTTTGATTTTGATCATTGAATAATGTGTCAATATTTCCACTTGATATATTTATTCTGTAGATATTATCAGATGTAAATAATCCTTTTTGATCGTATAAATCAGGCAATGGACTTGCTGCTAAAACATTTTGATCTCTTGGCACGGCGCAATACAAAGCTAAATAAGAATTATTTATTGTTGATGTAGTTTGTCTTATTTGTGTTGAACTTGTTGTGGTTGAGTTGTTGGTTATAGAATTATTTTCTGAATACTCATTGAAATCGCATTTAGATGGTAGCGTAATAAAATTTAAATTAGCCGTTTCGTTTCCAGTTGAATCAATGATATTTGATTGACCACCCACTAGGGATTTATTGGCGATAAATTCAATACCAACTAATGTGTTAGTTGCGTTATTTCCCCATAATAATTCTAATCCTCTATTCTGTGTAATAATTGAATTTAGTGTTTTATTGGTTAAATTAAGCGACCACACCGAGCTAAGTGTATATGCGCTTGGTTTGTCAGATAATAAAATCTCATTTTTTAATACCCAATTAAGAGAAAGATCTAAAATATGAAGTGTCATTACTTTAGAAATTACTGGTTTAGTTTTTGATATATCAATAATATTTAGTGTTTCTGTATAATCTTTATTATTTGTAAGATATGCAATTTTATAACTATCAGGAGCCCAAACAGGAGAAATCATTCCAACTGATAAAGGAATCCACGATTTATTATTTATATCAAATACACTTGTTTGTGGATTGTTTACATCTCCAAAATTGACTAATAATTTAGATCCGTCATACGAAAAAGATGTCTTTATTATATTTTGTATTCCTAATGAACTAATAGTATTTTTATTATTTCCATTTATTGAAATTATATTGCCAGAATTATTTATAATTATTATAGAAGAATCTTTTTCTACAAAATAATTTAAAACTTGTTCATCTGAAACTACGTTTAAATTTTGATTTATAGACGACGATGCTAATGTTGTTGTAGAACTTTGATTAACTCCATTGTTATTTGTTCCAGACAAGCCAATATTTGGAAGAGATCCGTTTTGATTGGATTGTGTGGTTAATTGATTTATTTTTTGCGCTGAAAAATAAATGACAATTCCGACAAGGACGACAATTATTGCTGCTGTTATATAAATTATTTTTTTTCTCATTTTTTTAATAAAATTTATATTTATTCATTATAATCCATTACGATGCACGTTTGAGGTATTCCGTTTATTGTAGCTTTAACTATAATTGCCGAAACCCCAACTGGCGGAACACTAAGAACCCATCTTCCTCCCGCCGCGCTGCATTTTTGTTGAGGTGTTTCTGGATTCTTTGGTTGTAATGCCTTTGGTATTGTTGGTAATACTAATGGATTATTCACAGTTGAATTTTTAAAATTTATATTCTGCGTCTTTACAGGTGAAAGTTCTGGTAATTGGCATTTAGTAAGATTTGGATTAATTATCTTTAATATAAGATATGCTGAAAATAAAAGAAGTAATCCTTCAAGAGCTCCTGTTATCCATTTTTTACCTTCGCTTTCTCCGCTAGGATTTCCTGCTGCAAGTTGATATTTTATTCCACCATATACAATAGCTCCAAAAGCAAGTATTCCACTTATAAATATTGCAAACCAATAAAAGTTAATAATAGAAGTGCAAGGATTATTATTTGTATTAGGAACTACAGCGCCAGGAAGATTTGGATTAATATCAATCGCTTTTACTGAATTTATAGAAAAAATAAATAACACTATAAATAATATAGATATAATCTTTATTAAATTATTTTTTTTGTAATTTATCATTTATAAATAAGATTTAAAGAATTATTTACATTTTCGTTTCCATTAATATTTTCTATTTGCAATGAGATAGCCATTGTTGAATTTTCTGCAGATCCTGTTGGTATTGTAATGTGAAGAATATTTGGATTTTCTGCGCTTGATCCAGACTGTCCATTTACTGACCAATTATAAATTAAATTATTTTGATTATCGTTAAAATAATAAGCTAATGCTGTAATTGTAGCATCTGATCCATTAATTATATTGTTATAATATGGCGCAGATATTATCGCAGACGGCCTCATAAATGGTAAATTTGTTGTATATATTAAATATCCAGTTGAATAATCTGGTAATTCAATTCTTAAATTTTCCATTTGTGGTGGCATCCCAAATAAAGGAAACGTTAATTGTTGCATTCCTACACCACTTCCAATTAAATTATTATTAAGATACCAATAAATATTTTCATTGCTTAAATTTACTGGTTTTCCATTTGATATTAATTCAAATGTTGCCGCAATTTGAGATTGCGCGTTTGGAAGTATTTTCCCTGTAAAAAATGATGGGGCGTAACTATTGGTTGGTTGCCATGAAAATAAAAATTCTGGATTTGCTTGTTGCGCTTTTGTAGATTTATAAAAAACAAATAAAATTGTAAAAGAAAAGATTACAAGCAAAAATAATGAATTTATTTTTTTGATATTTTTCATCGTATTTATTATAACATTTTTAATAAAATAATTCATTATTTCTGTTTTAGTCTTCATTATCTTCTAAATTGTCATCATCAATATTAGATTCATCTTCATCGTCATCTTCATCATCGTCATCTTTATTGTCGTTATCATTATTGTTTTCTAATTTTTCTTTTATTTTTTCTTTTACCTTATCTTTTATTTTATCTTTTATCCTGTCTAAAGGTTTTTTATCAGGTTCCTCAGGTTCCTCAGGTTCCTCAGGTTCCTCAGGCTTCTCAGGTTCCTCAGGCTCCTCAGGTTCTTCAGGCTCCTCAGGTTCTTCAGGCTCCTCAGGCTCCTCAGGCTCTGATTCTTTTGGTTTAGGTTCTCCTGGTTCAGGCTCTTCAGGTTCTGGTGTTGGTGGTTCTTCTAACTCTGGTGCGCCACCTTCTCCCGGCTCAAATAATTTTTCGCCAAGTTCATCTACTGGTGGTTTTTCTGCTCCAAGAGCTTCTGGCGCACCACCTTCCGCTGCGGCTCCAGCTCCTTCTGCACCCGCTTCAGCTCCCTCTGCAGCTGTGGCTGCGCCCTCTGCTGTAGCTGCCGCCGCTTCGGCTCCCTCTGCGGCTGCGGCTGCGCCCTCTGCTGTAGCTGCCGCCGCTTCGGCTCCCTCTGCGGCTATCGCAGCTACTTCAGCTCCCTCTGCCGCTGCCATTTCTGGCGCTGCTGCGCCAGCTGTTGCGGCAGAAATTGCCACAGTTGCTGCGGTCATAACAATTACCTGAACTGCCTTATTTGATAAAATAATAGCCAATATTATTCCTATTGTAAGTAGTGGTAATGGAAGTAATACCGCCAATCCAAGTGTTAATTGCGCCATCCATCCTTGTATATGTTTCCATAAAAAACCCAAAACCATTAAACCGGTTAAATAATGAATAAAAATGAAAAAAGAAAAAAATACCATTCCTATTACTGGTATTATAGCTCCAAATACAAGGATAAAAGATAAATCTCCAATTCCAGCTGACACAAAAGAAAATATTGAATAAATACTTAAAAAATCAAATTTTTTATCATCCATACTAAAAATTATATATTTTTTTCTTCAAGTAATTGTTCTGGATTTGTAGTGATAATTTGATCTTCAAAATAAGAAGGAATTATTTGTATAACGACATGTTTTTTCCCTGCAAAAAATATTCCAGTTCCAACATCAGCGCTTAATAAAAAGTTTTTTTCCGCATCTGTAAGGTCAAAAGCTTTTACAACTATATCAATTGTCGCTGGAGCTTGTTTTAAAAGAAGTTGTATTGAGGAATTTGTTATTATTGGTCTTCCGTATGGAGATCTAAGAAAATCTTCAACATCTTGAGTTATTGTTGAAACTCCTAAATAATATTTTCTTGCTCTTTTAACAAGTCCAAAAAGGAATGTCGCGCTATCGTCGTTTTTCATCATAATCCAAGCTTCATCTATAAATAAAAGTCTTTTTGCTAATTTAGCCCTAATTAAACTCCAAATATAATTTAAAATAACAAACATCCCTATAGGTCTTAATTCGTCTTCTAAATCTCTAATTGAAAATACAATAAGACGATTTGCAACATCAATATTGGTTGGTTGATTTAAAAATCCAGAGAAACTTCCTTTTGTATATTTATATAATTGTTCAGCCATTCCTCTTCCTCCTTCAAGATTTCTTAAAACTGTTTCAAGGTCTCCGAGTAGTGGAGGTTCTTTTCCTGTAAAATCCATATCAACTGTTATTTCTCTTGATGCATATGTTTCTGTAATGGCTCTATCAAGAAGCGCGTCTTCTTCAGGTGTTAATTTTCCAAGCATTAACTTTATTAAACTTGTTATCGTAACTATATGAGATCTTAAAACATCAGATGGAGTTTCGTCTTCTGGAATTAATGGCAAATCAAATGGATTTATATGTTCATGTGATGAAAGGGAAATATTAAACATACTTCCGCCAAATGTTTGGGTTAATTTTTGATATTCATTTTCAGGATCAATAACGATTACCATATCAATTCCAATCATAAGCGAACGGATTATTTCAAGTTTGGTGGTATATGACTTACCAGCGCCAGATTTTGCGAATACTACTTGGTTAGCGTTTTCAAGTGAAAATCTATCAAATATTACAAGATTATTATTATATAAATTTACTCCATACATAATTCCTTCTGTTGAAGTTAAATCTTCTGACACAAATGGAAAGAATGATGAAATAGGACCAGTGTTCATTGGTGTATAAACCTGAATTTTGTCATTATTTGTTGGGAGCATTGATGTAAATCCTTCCATTTGTTCAAAAAGAGCAGGTTTAATATAAATAAGTTTCGCCTCCATCATTGTGACTAACTTACTTTCAAGTCGCGCAAGCTCATCTTCGTTATCTGCGTATAATGTGATATAAACCCCTGTTTGAAAAAGTTTTTCCTGTGATTGCTGAAGCGAATCTCTTAATGTGTCAACATCTTGTATTGCTGTTTCAAGCAATGGATCGCGTACTAATCCTTTTTCTTGCTTGTCATTTAATTCAGATTCAAGTTGCCCTGCTTTCTTTCTTAAATTTTTTAAAGCAGTTCCTGTGTCAATTGGATTTATAAAAATTGAGATATCAAACAAATTTGGCAAGTTTATAATTTCAGAGAACCAACCAGTTGAAAGATATCTTGGATATGCCAAAATAAAAAATGTTTTTGCGAATTTATCTCCTATTTTCAAATAATTAGGAAAAATTTCCGCTCCAGCTGGGGCTATTATTTTTTTAACATCATTAAAATTTTCTTTTTGATCTTCGTTCATATTTTTTTATTTTGATTTTACGGTTTTTCTTTCAATTGTTTGTGGGTTGTAAAAATTATAAAAAAGTTCAATTAATTGGTCGTTTGTAAGAATTTCTGCGTCAAGACCAACTGAAGAAATACCAGATAAAATTTGGTTTGTTCTTTCGCTTAATTGAATAAGATTATTTTTAAATGTATCTTCTTCGTTTTGCGTATTCTTATCTGCTTTTTCTTTATTATTTTTCTTTCCAAGAAAAGAAAAAACAGATGTGTTCTTGGGAACTATACTTGTTGGATAAAACGGAATTGCTATAAAAAATATTTTTTCCATAATTGCGTTTTTTAAAACAAATCCTTGAATAAAATTAATGTATTCTTCTATTTGATTTTTTAATATAGGAGAGGTTTCTTCAGCTTCCCTTTTTTTAAGATTTTCAATATATGCATCAATATTTACTTTTCTTGAATGGATTATTATTTGTAAGGGAAATGAAATTCCATTTATAAAGTCTTGATATGTTTGAATGATTATATTTTGTTCAGTTTCTGATTTCAGTGCAAAGTTAACTCCACCAACCATAATTACTTGATGCATACTTCCATCATTCATAATAACTACGCCATCTCTTATCTCTTTAATATTTACCAAATCAAGAGAATTGCCAGCATTTTGTTTTGTTTCTATTTTATCCATTTTATCTATTATTATTTTCGCACATTTTTATAAATATTCCAAATACTATTTGAATTTTATCTATAATCAACTCTTTTAATAGCTCTCAAGTCACCCTCTCTAGCTCTAAAAATTTGATATTTTTCATTAATTTGTTTTGTTTGGACTTTTGTTTTTACTCCTGCTTGAATATTTCCCCAACTTTTATGGAGAGAAATACCCTCTGCTATTTTTTGAATGGCATCGCCAAATGTAGGACTATCTTCTTTTTTGACTTGGATTAGATCTTCTGTTTTCCATATATAAATTTGAGGTTTCCAATAAAAATTAAAAGCAGATATCAATATATTTGAAAAAGAACGTCCATTTATTTTTATAAATGCTAATGCTAACGTTGTTATCGCAATAATGAGGAAAAAAATGATCCAAATTCCCATTGGTAATATAAAAAACAATATTGCAGATATTCCACCTCCAACCGCAACAAAAATAAATTGTCTTAAAGAAAGCGGTCCAACAACCGAATCTTCTTTTTCTATAAATTGAGGTACTTGAAACTGCATATGTTGAGATTATATCTCATTTTAATAAAATCCGCTATTTTATGTATTTCTGTAATATTGGCGGATATTGAATTGATTGGACACCGTTGAGGTTGAACCTCAAAGCGTTATTTTATTATAAATGGGAGAGGGTTGGGAATATTTTCTTTCTGTTCTTTTATTTCTACGGGTGTATTTGTATTTTGGATTGGCGGTTTTGGAGTTGGAATATCATTTTTTGGTTTTACGATGTCTGCTTCTGAATAATTTTTTTGGATCACAGCTTCTTTTTTAACTGGGATATTTTGATCTTTTATAATGGGATTAAAAAATGATTGAACTTTTTGCGCGCTAACTATTGGTTTCTCTATTTGTGGTATTGTTTGCCTTTTTGAAACTGATCCATTAAATACATTATCTTGTATTGGGCTTGGAATTTTTGGCGCTGGTATATTAATTTCATTAATTTGCGCGTTTTTTGGTTTTGGTATCTCAGATGTTACTTCCACAAATACCCTATTTTTTTCATTATTATTTAGATTTATAGCATTGTCATCAAAAATTGTAGATGTCTTTTTATTATTTAGATTTATAACTGAGGAATTTTGATCATTTTTATTTATTGTTCCAAACTCAATTTTAGCAGGTTTAACCGGATTTATTTGTGGATTTTTTGAAATTTCTTTCATTTTATCTTCTGATATTTCAACGTGAAAATTAGAAGTTTTATTTACCGTTTCAAAAGAAGAATCATTTTGTAAAATTACTGGCATCGGTATTTTTTTGTCAATAGTGGCTGTATTTTTATTTTCCTGCGCGCTTTTATTTACAACGTCTTCTTTGTTATCAGAAATATTTTTAGCGGTTGTTGTATTTATAACAGGCATTATCGGTATCTTAACGTCGGCGCTATTGTTTTGAATATCGCTTAAGATAACAGGACCGTTAGTATTTGTTGGCGTTGGTATCTCTTGTGGAATGTTTCCCTTATTTGAAAATGTATAGATTTTATCTATTTGATCTCTTACTATATTGAATATTCTGCTATTTATCTTATTACATATATCATCAATTATTCTCTTATCAATTCCAGTAATTTCTTGGATTTCTTTTGACATATCTTCTGGGTGAATAAATCCCATAAGAACATAAGCTGATATCTTTAAAAAAGTATATATTTTTTCTTCTGGAATATGTTGTTCTTCGCAAGTTTGCCAAATAAAATCAGAATTTTGCTGATCAGAGATTGTATCTCTCAAATTATCTGGCAATAAGTCCCATCTTTGTGCTATTTTTTCTTGCGATATTTTAAACATATTTTAATTAACTTTATTTACTTTTTTTATTTTGTCTCGCTATTAAAGAAATCTTCAAACGCCTGATTTGACATATTCTTTTTAAATTTTTTCTGCGCGTCTATATAAGCTAATTTTGAATTCATTTTCATTTTTTCGTCTAATTCTCTAGTTTCTTTATCAAGGTCGTCTTGTAATTTTTTTATTTCGTTTTGATTATCTGTCATTTTTTTAGCGCCTTCTAAACTATTTCTTAAACTCTCTATATTCTTCCTTTTTTCTTTAATTTGTAAATTAACAGCATCAACTTCATCTATATTGACATCTTTTAATTCTTCTAATTTTTTAGCTAACATACCTGAGTAATTATCAGAGAACTCTTTCTTTTGCGCGCCATTCATATTTTTTGTAATATCACTTGCTAAACCAGGATTTATCCTTGCTATTGAATCCATTACAGCCGCTTCCTTTTCTTTATTTTTTCCACTAAAAGCCATTTTTGGATTAATTTTGCTAAAATCCTTAGATGTTAATCCGCTAACAAATTTATCAGACTCTGCTTTAAGCGCTTCTTCAGCTGAGTTATATTTTGTATCGCCTATGGTAATCGGGTCCTTCCCAAATCCATGATTTATCTCTTTTTGCGCTTGACGCATCCCATCATTGTTCATTGTCGCTGTATCGTAAGCTTTTCCAAGACCTTGTTGTCCATATCTATTAAGTAAGTCTTTATTATTTATGAAATCACCCAAACTTTGACCGTTAATATCGCTAACTTTATCAAGATCACCTCTATCAGCTAATGTTTTAAGATATGCAAGCTGTTGTTCTTTTCCCATAGATCCTTGCAATTGTTTCGCTATAGTTCCTGAATCCAGTTTTTTTGCATTTTCTGCTTCTTTATCAACCAATCCCTTTCCTAAATTATCAGTTTGTGAGCTTAACTCTCTTCCGAGCGCAGATACTCCAGGAATCTTACTTGTTTGCATTTTATCTATTCCGCCAGCGAGACTAAATTTCTTTTTTCCTTTTGTAAACGGAACAGAAACATTTTTATGTATTGCGGTATTTGCTCCTTTTTTCATTCCTTTTACCGCATATCCCTTAGCTGCATTTCCAACACTTTTCATAGCTCCCAATGCTTCTTTTGCTCCAGTAATGCTGAGTTTGTCTGCTGCTATCATTCCTCCGATCATAAGTCCTAAAAGCACTGTTTCGTCTAATAACGCTTGTATTATTGGACTAAATGTGTTTGTAAATAAGTTTGATACTGCTGCCCATACTGGATTACTATCGCTTTTATATATTGCAAAATGTTGTGTTCCTGTAGAATTTGAACTTAATCCCGTTGCGGTTTCCATGGCAAGCCATAAAAAGAATAAAACAATAGGAGCAAATATTGTCCACTTTATAAATTTTTCCCACCAATCGCTAAAATTTTTCTTTGTTGAAGGGAAAATCCAAAGCATCCACGCAAAAGGCAATAAGACTGCGAGAATCGCGATATAAACATATCTAACTACAAGCATAACAATAAACGCGCCTAAAACTATTACTATAAGAATTACCGCAGTTACAACAAATAACATTGATGTTATAGGAACTAGCATTTGTCCCAATCCAGAACCAGTAGCGCCAGGTACATCTTTTGCATCATTTGACTCAATGTTGTTTGTAAAAAAATCTCTTTGCGGATTAAATGCCCCAGCAAGATGTTTTGCAAAGTTATTACTACTTGTTAATCCGTCTTCGTTTCCACTACAACCACTTCCAGAAGGATCAATACAGTTTAAGAAATAATTAGTAAATTGATTTGATACGTTAAATATAGCGCCCATTATAACAAGTCCAAAATTGACAAGGATTGCCATAAATACAAGTTTCCAAAGGATTTGTTTCATCCCGTATGTCTGATTTTGAATTATTGTAGCAATTGCAATAATTATTATTCCTATAATAAATCCCAAGTTTGCAAGCGATAGAGAAACTGAAAATCCCATTTGAACAATAGCTGTATTAAAAACTCCCGCATTTATATTTAAGATAACTCCAATTAACCATGTTTCTACAGCAATTGCTACGCCTGCTGCATATGCAATGACATAGCTAATTGCCCAACAGATCTTACCTATCATTGTATATATGGCATCGTTTAACCACGAAAGAGGATTAAGGTTTAGCGCATGCGCAAAATGATCTGGTATAAATATTGCCAATAGAACTACCGATAAAATAGGAAATATCACAAAAAGAACTTTTCTGTTTATTTTCTTCTGCTTATTTTCTTTGTTTTTTGTTTCCATTTATTTAGACACCGAAAAATGTTTTTAGGTTATTCATTAAATAATTATATTGTTCTGTATTATCAGGACTATTTGTTGTGTGAAACGCCGATAGAAACTGTGTTAATTGTTGAAAATCTATAGGCGTATCAGTTAAACTTGGCAAAATTTGGGTTTTAATATTTGCTATTAAATCAAGCATATTTTTTTGTCTGTCAAAATCAGCTGTTGGTGTTAGTGCATGTGGCAAACTAAGATATTCTTTTGCAATAAGGTCAATTTCATTAGAAATCTGATCTGATGTTGGAACTACTGTAATCTTTGCGCTTCCATTAAGACTATTACCGCCTTGTGTTGTAACGGTAATATTATAAATTCCTGGTTTTTCATAACTTGTTTTGAATTCAATACTAGATTCAGGATCTTGTGATTGACTGGTTGGGTTATCTGATGATGGAGCTGTCCATAAATATGTTGGAGGATTTCCGTTTTCATCATAATTTCCACCAATTGCCATCATATCAGCTACATCGCTTGTGTCGGAAGCATTTTTTACAAAAATTGTTTGTGAAGGCGGGTCAATTGAAATTTGTTGTTTTGCTGTGTTGCCCTGATTTGTATTTGGATTAACAGGCGTGCCAGCAGACGGCTTATTTAATAATCCATTTACTGACGTCATAATTTTACTTAATGCCAAGTTGCTTATTGTATTTGCTAATGTTTGTGCTAACGATGAATTGTCAGAATTTACATTAATTAAATAATCAAACGAACTTCCAAGCGCTTTTCCAGTTAATTGGGCTGTAATTTGTCCAGGTGTTGTTACTAATGGTTCTGATCCATCGGCGCACAATCCTCCATTTGGAATTGTCACCGCTGTCTCATCAGGTCTGCAACTTCCATTTTTAAGTGGATTAAGTTTTATCCCTAAATTATTTACACATACGGTTCTGCTTCCATTAGGATCGCTTTTATCGTCACAAACCTGAGTTCCTGTAAAACCTTGACCTGCTATTGCCTTTATTTCTGCTACATTTTGCGCGTTTGCGGCAGCTGTGCTTATTGCATCTGCCGTATCAAAATATGTTGAATAAAAATTATGATCAGGTTTAAATAAATCAACATACATATCAAACCCTCCGTTTGAAAAATCTTGCGCAAAATTATTCATTTGATCTGCTGTTATAGTACATGCTTGTTGAATTCCAGATCCTCCAGATCCTCCAGTCATATTAAATGATGCTGAAATTAATGGCGCAAACGCAGGGCAAATATTAGGACTTATACTATTAAGAGCTCCTATTGCAGCAGCTGTCCCTGCATTTGCAAATGTGTCGGCCCATGATCTTATAAACTGCGGAGCGTTGTTGGTGCCTTTATTTACCCATTTTAATACTTGATTTTGTAGTGCTTGTAAAGCTAAAAGTCTTGCCCTATCTAATAAAGAGTGAGCAAGGTCTTTTGGAAATTCTTTTGCTTGTTGTTCAAGGTATTGCTTTATCGAATTTAAAATTGCTGCTGAATCTATTGTTGCAAATTGGGCATTAGCTGTTTTTATTCCAAGTAGTGAAGCTATAAATTGAACATTATTGTTAGTGGTTGGTTTTTTATAGAAAAGAGTTAAATTTTTGTTTTTAAGTATTTTGGAAATTTCTTTATCAATAAGAGACAGATTGTCGTTAATCTTTTGATTTTCCGCATTATATATAATATATCCTTTTACTGGGTCGTTTTCATTATCTAAAACGAATTGGATTGAATTTTTATTATATACAAGAAGTTTAATTAAATAATTTTGAAAATTAGCAAATGTGTTTGGTGTTTCTACACTTGATACATCTTTTAATATATCTTGTTCTGAAGATTTTATTAATAATAATACATCATTATTAATAGTTGATGTTTGATTGTCTATTATATTTTCTATATTATTTGATATAAAATTTTTTTGGATTGTGTTATTTAATGTTAATAAATATGTATTGATTGTATTTGTTGAATCTTGAACCGTGTTTATCTTATATGCATCCGCCTCAGCGTCCCAATTTGGCGCGCTTATATTTTTTACTGAGTCAATATTAGTGATATCAGAAATCAGTTTATTTGAATCTGGAATCTTAATTGTGGTGCTGCTATTAGAATTAAAATTGGAATATATTAAATTTGTTAATGTTACATTTACAAGCGCATTTGTTATATTTCCAGGCGTATCTATTGTTGTTGTTTGATTAGAATATATATTATTTGTGATAATTTGTTGTGATTTGTTTACGTTTTCTGTAACTTTATTTTTTTGTGTTGAATAGTATGAAAGTATAAAGATAAAAGAACTCACCCCGATGGCTAAAACTAAGAAACCAGCGATTAGTTTTTTTATATTAATCATTTTTAAAATTATACAACATTTATTTATTTAAGTAAAAGGATAATTGTTCAATTATTCTTGTTTTGTAAATATTTAGGTTCCTGTTTAATTATATATTATTATTGTCAATTTTAAAGAGTAATGCATAACCGCAATATGCTTTATCCCCCAAAGTCTCTCCCCGCGAAGTGAGACTTCACAAATATGCCTTATCTTAATTCTCTTTCTGTCTCTGAAGTCTCTCTTCGTCTGCGAAGTGAGACTTCGTAATATGTATTTGTCCCAAATCTTTCCCCCAAAGTCTCTCCCCGCGAAGCGAGACTTCCCAAAAATGATTTATTCCAAATCACAATTTATCAAAATAAACTTTCAATTTTATAATTTCTAATTTCTAATGATAAAATGATTAAATGAATAAAACAGATTTTAGCTGATTTTCATTCTATAAATATATTTATTATGTCTTTTATATCATTTATTGATAAATCTTGAGGTCTTAGATCTGGCTTTGTGCCTATTTTTTCTAGTGAAGATGCTATTTTTTCTTTAGTCATCTTTGTTTTAATGAATCGCGATGACGCAATATTGTTTAATATTGTTTTTCTTGGTTGCGCAAATATTGTTTTTATAGCTAAATCAAAACTTTTAATTTCCTTTTTTGATGGATCTGTTATTTTTTTTAGTTTAATAACCGCAGAATCAATTTTCGGTTGTGGTTGAAAATATTTTTTTGGAACGTCTATTATAATCTTTGGGTTTGCCCAAAAACTTATACTTGCTGATAAACGATTCATTTTTTTTGAAACTATTCTTTCTGCGACTTCTTTTTGTATCATAAATATTACCATTTCAGGTTTTCTTTCTAACTCGCCTATAATTTTAAAAAGATGACCTGTTATATAGTAAGGGATATTTCCGACAATTTTATATTTTATTTTTTTGTTTTTAATTTCCTTTATTATAATTTTTTGCAATTCTTTTAACGCGTCGCCGTTTATAAATTCAACATTTTTATTCTTTGCAAAAGTTTCGGTTAATTTTTTATAAAGCAAAACGTCTTTTTCAATACAAATAATTTTTGTATTTAACTTTTTTTCTTCCGCGACTTTAATAATCTCTTTAGTTAATTCTCCGTGTCCAGGTCCTATCTCAAAAATTATTTCATTATTTTCTATCTCTATATTTTCAACTATATCTGAAATTATTTTTTGATTTTTTAAAAAATGTTGTCCAAGTCTGTTCATAAAATAATATTAATACATATCGTTAAAATATTCATTATCATAATAATCATCTTTTGAATATGAAAAATCGCCATTATCTTTTTTAAAATCATTTTCTAATTCTAAATATTCATCTGGTATTTCTGTTATAAATCTTGATGGAGTTTTTGAAAAACTTATATATAGTTTTTTTCTTGCTCTGGTCATTGCTACATACATCAATCTTCTTTCTTCTTCTAATGATTTTTCGCTTGATAATGATTTATTATGAGGAAGCGTTCCTTCTGAGACTCCAGCTATAAAAACAGAATCAAATTCTAACCCTTTTGCGAGGTGTATTGTCATGCAAGAAACATTTTTAATTTTATTATCTTTATTTTTTTCACTTTCTTCATCGGTGGCTTGCAAAAGACTTATTTTTTCAAGTAACTCATTTAGATTTTCAAAAGTAGAAACAAATGAAATTAATTCAACAATATTTCCTTCTCGTTCAGTTGAATTTATAAAATTTTCTTTTAGATAATTAAGATAATCAAAAGTTTCAATAAATATTGAAATTATTTTTTGCGGAGATAAATCTTTATTATTTTCAATTAAATCTTTAAACTCCAAAAATTTCTTTTTTGAAATTATTTTTTCAAGTCTTTCTCTGCTCGGAATATCTTTTGGATTTGATGCGTATCTTAATGCAGAGACGACATCTTTAACTTCTTTCCTTTCATAAAATTTTAATCCGCCAAAAATTTTATAATTTATATTATTTTTTATTAAAGCTTGTTCTATTGCTCTTGATTGCGCGTTTGTTCTATATAATATAGCGATGTTTTCATTTTCTGTTTCAATATCTCTTAGTAAGGCCTTTATTTGTCTTGCGATCCATTCAGCTTCTTCGTTTTCTCCCCAAGCTTCAAAGATTTTTACTTTTGAACCAGCAGGATTTTTTGTCCATAATATTTTAGGACTTCTTATGCGATTATTTTTTACCACATTGTGAGCCGCGTTTATTATATTGCTTGTAGATCTATAATTTTGTTCGAGAAAAAAAACTTTTGAATTATCCCATTGTTTTTGAAAGTTAAGAAATATTCCAATGTCAGCGTATCTCCAACTATAAATAGTTTGTTCGTCGTCCCCCACCGCTGTTATATTTTTATGTTTATCTGAAAGAAGTTTTATTAACTCATATTGTTTGGGATTTATATCTTGATATTCATCTATTAATAGAGCATCAAATTTGTTTTGATATTTTTCAAGTATCTTTTTATTTGATTTTAATATTTCAACTGTTTTTTGTATAAGATCATCAAAATCAAAGGCATTGTTTTCTACCAGCGCAAGTTCGTATTTGTTAAAAATTTTTTTTGCAATTTCATTTTCATCTTCGTTTTGCGATAATTCAACAGAATCAAAATTCATACCTAAATTTTTTATTTTTGATATTCCCTCCGCAAAAAAAACAGATGATTTTTTGCCTTTTTTCTCAGCATCTTTTTCTTCGTCTTTTGGCAATACTGACTTTGCCGCTTTTTTTATCAAATTAAAAGAATCATGGTCGTCAAAAATTGTGAAGTTTGGTTTCCTGTCAAACTCTTTGCATTCTTCTCTTAAAATTTTAGCTCCAAGAGAATGAAATGTTCCTATAAATGGAATGTCTTTTTTCCCTATTTTTTTATATATTCTGTCAGCCATTTCTTTTGCGGCTTTATTTGTAAATGTTATAGCGCAAATTCTTGACGGTTCTATGCCTTTTTTTATCAGGTAGAAAATTCTATTTATTAATGTTTTTGTTTTTCCAGTTCCTGCTCCCGCGACAATTAATAATGGCGCAATTGGCGCTTCTGCAGCGTTTTTTTGTTCGTTATTTAATGAATCTTCTGAAATGATGCTTTTTCTTGTTTTTTCCATTTTCTTATTTTTATATTTAAAAACTATTAATCTAAAATTAGTATTCTTTAATATGATATTTTTTTATATAAAAAGCAAACAATAGCAATTAAGAATAAAATTACACAAATAAAGTGGAAATTTCTATTTTGAAGTCTCGCTTCGCTTTGCGAAGTCTCTCAGTTCCCGAAGTCTCTCCCCGCGAAGTGAGACTTCATAAAGATGAGTTTGTCCCGAATTCTCTCCCCGAATTTCGAAGTCTCTCTTCGTATTCGAAGTGAGACTTCGTAAAGATGTATTTGCTTTATTCTTTTTCTTTCCGTTTACAAAGTCTCACTTAGCGTGTAGAGACTTCGGAAAATTAGAAAATTTTATGTCCAGGTTCAGATAGATATCCGCCACCCTAGGATTGTAAAATTATTGTATCTCTCGTGGGCAATCGACTAATTTGCCACTTGTTCAAATATTCTTCTGGAGTCAAATAATTCAATGACTGACGAGGCCTAATATTGCCATGCGTATTCCCCAGTTGCTTGAATTGATTTTTGATTTGTGTTACAATATTCACATTGCTACAAAAATAGAAAAATTTAAAAATAATTACGGGTCATTGATTGTGGCTCTTTTTTTTGTAGGGATTTCATTTCCCGCTCTTTTAACTATCTCAAGGGCTGGCGCGATTAAAGAATGCAATTATTCAAAATCAAACGTAAATCAAGTAAGTGTTACAAAACAAGACGAAAATTTAGTCGCTATTGTTTCTCCGACTATAATAAGTGGCACGTCAACTCAAAATAGTCTTTCTGTATTATCAATTCCAGAATCATTTTATTTATTAGGCGAAGTAAAAGATCCTGGCATCATTATGGCAGATTATTCACACTCTAATAATTTAAGTTATTCCAATCAAAAATTTGCGCAGACTTTTGCGGTAATAAATTTTTAATTTTATAAAAATTCATCTTTTAATCTATAGCTAAAAGCTTCAGCTATATCTTTTGCTGTTACAAAATCTCTTTCTTCTAAATCAGCGATAGTTCTAGAAACTTTTAAAATTTTATAATAACTTCTTGGCGATAACCAATTTTTATCAATTTGTTCTAAAAAATTTATAGCGCTTTTATCAAAATTAATTAAATTATCAATTTCTCTTGAGGTCATTTCTGAATTAATTTGTTTGTTTATATTATTTTTTACAAATCTTTTTCTTTGTATCTCTCTGGTTTTTTTAATTTTTGTTTTAATTTCATCGTTGATATTAGCGCTTTCATCGGTTTTATTTTTTCGCAATTCTTCAATCTTAAAACTCTTAACTCTCACTTGTAAATCTATTCTATCAAGTAGCGGTCCTGAAATTTTTTTCTGATATTTTATTATTTCATAAATAGAACATTTACATTCTTTTTCTGAACTTCCGTAATATCCGCAAGGGCAAGGATTCATAGCTGTAATTAATGTAAATTTAGCAGGAAATGTTAGATTACTTTTTGCTCTTGCAATATTTATCATTCCCGATTCTATTGGTTGTCGAAGAGATTCTAAAACGTTTTTTGGAAATTCAGGTAGTTCGTCTAAAAAAAGAACGCCATTGTGGGCTAAACTTATTTCGCCAGGTTTTGGATCTCCCCCGCCACCAATGAGCGCGACACTTGAAATACTTTGATGAGGAGATCTAAATGGTCTTTTGTATATTAATCCTTTTGGGCTTTGTCCAATTGCGCTTAATATTTTTGTCTGTTCAATTGATTCTTGTTTTGTTAGATCTGGAAGTATTCCTATCATTGCTTGCGCTAAAAAACTTTTTCCAACGCCAGGAGGTCCTACCATTAAAAGATTGTGTCCACCAGCCGCGGATATTATAAGAGCTCTTTTTGCGTTTTCTTGTCCTTTAATTTCTGAAAAATCTGCTATGTTTGTATTTTCTATAAAATGATTTTCTTTAAAAATTTTTGGAGTTATATTTATTTTCTTTTCTAAAAATAAAATGACATCAGATAAATTTCTTACTGGTATGACATCTATATTTTCTATTACTGCTGCTTCATTTGAATTTTCTTCTGGTAAAAATATATATTTGAAATTCATTTTTTCTGCCATTTGAGCAGCGCTTAGAGATCCGTTTATTGCTCTTACACTTCCATCAAGAGCAAGTTCTCCTAAAAAAATTTTATCTTTTGTTTCAAATTCTTGCATCTGTTTTGATGCGACTAAATATCCTAAAGCAATTGCAAGGTCATATTGCGAACCAGTTTTTTTAATATCGGCTGGAGCTAAGTTTATTGTGATTTTTCTATTATCTCTATTTGGCGGTTTTACGCCAGAATTTTTTAATGCTGAGTTAACTCTTTCTTTTGCTTCGTTCAGAGCTTTATCTGCAAGTCCTACTATATTAAAGGCGCGAAGTCCTACATTTATATCAGCTTCAACTTCAATAAGTCTTGATTCAATTCCTTCTAATTCCGCTGAATAAATTTTTGCGATATTTTTATCCATTACTTATAAATATCACAAATATGATTAAAAAAACCTTAAACAAATTTGTTTAAGGTTTTTTAAAATGCATTTTATAAATTTTCTTTTTCTTTACACTTTCTACAATAACGAGATTCTGGATCTGTATCAAGAATTTCTTCTTCTATCTTACCGCCACATTTTTCACAGATTCCATAAATTCCTTCCATAATTTTGCTAATTGCTAAATCTATTTCGTCTAATCTATCTTTTAAACCACTACCCATAGCAAGTTCATTCCCAAAATTTTCTGTTTCTTCTGACTCGTCATCAAGATCATCTCCAAAGTTTTCAGGGATTTCGTCTTTTTTTATTTCTGCTAAAAGAAACAATCTTTCTTTTTCAAGCACTTGTTTATATTTTTCTATTTTTTCTTTTTCCATACTAATAATAGTAGTAATTATTAATTAATAAGTCAAACACTTAAAAGGTATATATTTTAAATTAATAGTTCTTAAAAGATTAAATTTCTCAATTTATTTTAAATTCTTTTTATATCTCTTTAATAAATATTTAATTTTTATCTGTTATAGTTTCTGTAGAAAATTCGGCAATCATAAATAATTCGGCAATTTTTACTATTTCCGAATTATCTTATATAAATTTTTAACTCATAAACGCCGTATTTCCTACTGACAAACAAAAATGTTTGCCAAGAATGTTTGCCGCTAAACAATGTAAACTTTTTAGATCTAAGTGTTTGCCGGCAAACATCTGCTAATGTGGAAACATTGTTTGCCGGCAAACAATGCAAACAATCTAAGTTTGTTTTTTAACTCATAAACGCCGTATTTCCTACTGACAAACAAAAATGTTTGCCAAGAATGTTTGTCGCTAAACAATGTAAACTTTTTAGATCTAAGTGTTTGCCGGCAAACATCTGCTAATGTGGAAACATTGTTTGCCGGCAAACAATGCAAACAACTTTAATTAATCATTAAATGAAAAAAATAGAAATAGGATCTACTGGTGAATACTTTGCTTGCCAGTATCTCATCGGTAATGGTTATAGGATTATAGAAAGAAATTATAGAGAAAAATTTGACGAGATTGATATTGTCGCGCTTTCAAGGGATAGTACTTTAGTTTTCTGTGAGGTAAAAACATTTCTTGGGAATTTTAATTCTTGCGAATCTTTGACTCCTGAGGACAATATGACATCTTTTAAAATTAGAAAAACAAAAAGAGCTTGCGAGATGTTTGTCGCTAAACATCAAAATTTTTTTAATTTAAGAAGAGGATGGAGAATTGATTGCGCGGTAGTCCTAATAGATAATAATTTTTGCGATTATAAAGTAACTTATTATGAAAATATATAATGAAATAAAATATATTTATTGTCAACCTATAAAAGAAGTTATAGTGATTTTAGTTTTGGTTAAATAATTATTTCGGTATTCTTGACAAAAATGGTTATAAGTTTATATTTAAAGAGTAAATTAACCAGTCCGCCGATGAGCGGACTTTTTTAAAAATATGATAAACATAAAAGAATTAACAAAAGCATTAAAACAAGTTTCTGAAGAAAAAGGTTTAAAAATAGAAAAGGCGATAGAGGTTATTGAATCGTCTATTGCCGCCGCTTATAAAAAAGAATATGGAGAACGTGGTGAAATTATAAAATGCGAACTTGATCAAAAAACTGGAGCTTTAAAATTTTGGCAAATTAAAACAGTTGTAGATGACAGCGTGGTTCGTTTTCAAGATGAAGATCAAGATTCTGATAAAAAAGAAGATATAAAATTATCTGACAACGCAGAACAAAAATTACCATTATTTAATTCTGATAGAAATATAACTATTGAAGAAGCTTTGAAAATAAAAAAAGATGCAAAAATTGGAGATGAAATAATTTTTCCACTTGAGACAAAAGAAGAGTTTGGAAGAATTGCGGCTCAAACAGCAAAACAAGTTATCTTACAAAGATTAAGAGAGTCAGAAAGAGAATCTATCTTAAGCGAGTGGTATGGAAAGGAAGGGCAAATAGTAAGTGGTATTGTGCAACGTTTTGAAAAAGGAAATGTTTTTGTTGATCTTGGTCGCACAGTTGGAATAATGTTTTCTAATGAATCAATTCCTGGAGAACATTATCGTTCTGGTGAAAGATTGCGTTTTCTTGTTTTAAATATTCAAGATGATACAAGATTGCCAGGAATAGTTCTTTCAAGAGCCGCTCCTAAATTTATAAGTGAACTTTTTAAATTAGAAGTTCCTGAACTTGCTGAAAATGTTATAGAAATAAAATCTATTGCAAGAGAACCTGGAAATAGAACAAAAATAGGTGTTTCTACAAATAACGAAGGGGTTGATCCAGTTGGAACGCTTGTTGGGCAAAGAGGTATGCGAGTAAACGCGGTAAACAATGAATTGGGAAATGAGAGAATTGATATAATAGAGTGGTCTGATGATCCTAAAAAATTAATTGCAAATTCGCTTTCTCCTGCTAGGGTCGAAAAGGTTGAACTTTTAGAAAAAAATGAAGCTCGTGTTTTTGTGCCAGAATCTCAATTGAGCTTGGCAATCGGAAAGGGTGGTCAAAATGTTAGACTTGCTGCAAAATTGATTGGATGGAAAATAGACGTGAGATCTGAATCTCAACCTGACAAAATACAAAACGAGGAAATGATAAATGATAAATTAGAAGATGGAATTAATGATATTGGCGATTAAGTTTTTATAAAAAATTGTAAAATATAAAAAACATAATATAATAAAACAAAAATAATATAAAATAAAAATATGATAACTCCATTGTTGTTTTCAATATTAAGTGGTACTGTTGCTATTTTATTCTCTGGGTTCTTAATTTGGAGAATATACCTATATCCTACTGGCGACAGTAAAATGCAAGAGATATCCAAAGCGATACAAATTGGCGCAAGCGCTTATTTAAATCGTCAATATAAAACAGTTGGTTTTGTTGCTGTTATTATAGGTTTGATTATTGGTTTTTCAATTGGATGGATGATTGCTCTTGGCTTTATAGTAGGAGCTATTTCTTCTGCCCTTGCTGGTTATATAGGTATGTCAATAGCTGTTCGCGCAAATATTAAAACAGCAGAAGCCGCAAAGTCAGGATTAAAAAAGGCATTAAACGTGGCTTTTAAAGGGGGAGCGGTTACTGGTTTTTTGGTTGTCGGTCTTGGTTTATTGGCTGTCTCAGTATTTTATGCATTTACGCATGATGTTTCTGCTTTAATTGGTCTCTGTTTTGGAGGAAGTTTAATCTCGGTATTTGCTCGTCTTGGTGGTGGAATATTCACAAAGGGAGCTGATGTTGGAGCAGATTTAGTTGGTAAAGTTGAGGCTGGGATTCCTGAAGATGATCCTAGAAATCCAGCTGTTATTGCGGATCTTGTTGGTGACAATGTTGGAGACGATGCTGGTATGGCGGCAGATCTTTTTGAAACATATGCAGTAACAACTATTGCTGCAATGATTCTTGGAAATCTTATGTTTCCTGGGAATCAAACAATTCTTGAGTTACCTATGGTTATAGGCGGTGTTTCTATAATTGCCTCTATTATAGGTATGTTTTTTGTTAGACTTGGCAAAAAAAAATATATTATGGGCGCTCTATATAAAGGACTTATTGCGTCTAGCATTTTAGCTCTTATCGGTTTTGCTATAGTATCTTCAAACGTTGCAAATCAAAATATATCTTTTGGTGGTATTTGGTTTCCATTACTTGTTGGAATTTTAATTACTGGTTTAATAGTTCTTATAACAGAATATTATACATCAAAAAGTTTTCGTCCTGTTCGTTCTGTTGCTCAAGCATCTGAGACGGGACATGGAACAAATATAATTATGGGTCTTTCTGTTGGAATGGAATCAACAGCGCTTCCAGTTGTTGTAATTGTTATTGGTATAATTGCAGCTTTTGCTATAAGCGGTCTTTATGGAATCGCGCTTGCTGTTGTTAGTATGTTATCAATGGCGGGAATTGTTATTGCAATTGATGCTTTTGGTCCTATAACTGATAACGCTGGTGGAATTGCAGAAATGTCTGGACTTTCTGAATCTGTTCGTCAAGTTACAGATCAGCTTGATGCTGTTGGCAATACAACAAAATCAGTAACAAAGGGTTATGCAATTGGTTCAGCTGGGCTTGCTGCAGTTGTTTTATTCTCATCGTATGTTCAAGAATTAACAATTAAATTTGGGAACGTAGCGTTTGATTTAAGTAATCCAATCGTTATAGTTGGATTGCTTATTGGTGGATTAATCCCATATTTATTTGCATCAATTTCTATGAAAGCAGTTGGAAAAGCTGCTGGTAGCGTTGTTAAAGAAGTTCGCAGGCAGTTTAAAGAAAATCCTGGAATTATGGATGGAACATCAAAACCTGATTATGCGAAGAGTATTGATATTATGACTGGCGCTGCTATAAAAGAAATGATTGTTCCAGCTCTTTTACCAGTTGTTATTCCTATTTTAGTAGCGTTTACACTTGGTCCTGTAGCGCTTGGTGGATTGTTGGTTGGTTCTATAATCACTGGTATTTTTGTAGCAATTTCAATGACTTCTGGTGGCGCCGCGTGGGATAATGCTAAAAAATATATAGAGGAAGGTAATTTTGGAGGAAAAAATTCTGAAGCTCATAAGGCTGCTGTAACGGGGGATACCGTTGGAGATCCTTACAAAGACACAGCTGGTCCCGCAATAAATCCTGTTATTAAAATTATTAACATTATTGCTCTTCTTTTGATTCCTCTTATGTAGTTTTTTATATTTTCTGATCTTTACTAAAAATAAAAAATAATTAATATAATTTTATCTATGGACGAATCAGAGGGACAATATTTAATTCCTACAGTTATTGAAAAATCTCAAAATGGAGAAAGGGCTTATGATATTTATTCACGGCTTCTTAAGGAAAGAATTATCTTTTTAGGTGGTCCAATAAATGATGCTATAGCGAATATTGTCATAGCTCAATTGCTTTTTCTTGAACACGAAGACCCTAAAAAAGAAATTAAACTTTATATAAATAGTCCCGGTGGTTCCGTGACTGCTGGAATGGCTATTTATGACACTATGCAATATATTAAACCAGATGTTTCAACTATTTGTATAGGCATAGCGGCTTCTATGGGAGCATTTCTTTTAGCTGCCGGACAAAATGGAAAGAGATTTGCGCTACCAAATTCTGATATTCTTTTACATCAAGTAATGGGTGGAGCTGAAGGACAGGCTGTTGAAATAGAAATTGCGGCAAAACAAATAGTAAGAACAAAACAGAGATTGAATCAGCTTTTGGCAAAACACACAAAACAATCACTTTTAAAAATAGAGAAGGACACCGACCGCGATTTTTGGCTTTCTGCCGAAGAAGCAAAAGCTTATGGAGTTATTGATGAAATAATAAAAAACCATAAAGGATAGTTTATGGAGAAACCAAAATTTTATATTAAGGGAGATAATTTGTCTGGAGTTGATAAAAAAGTTCTTGGCGTTCATAAAGAAATAATAGAAGAATCTTTTTCTGAGGGTAAGAGGTTATTTATTGGAGAAGAAAAGAAATCACCAGAGTTATCAGAAGGAATTGAATATTTAAATTATTATTTAAATGAGGAGCTTGTAGATCTTGGCCTCAAAAAGATTAAAACAGATCAAAGGACTATTCACGTTTTACCAGATGCGGTTTTCAATAAAGTTATTGACGAGCCAGACACATTGAGTTTTTATTATTTTAACGAAAACAGCATCTTGGTAAGAGATCAATCTTCGCGGATGCTTGTTTTAAGGTTAATATTGCATGAGATGGTGCATCAAGCGTCTTTTCATACGGTTTTTGAAAATACTGATAAAAAATTAATATATCCACTTCGTTCTGGTTATCAGGGATTTAAACCAAACGATTTAGAAAGCAAAGACCGTTTTGTTGGTTTGAATGAAGCGGTTGTTGACTCTATAACTCAAGAAATAATTAATAAACACAAAGAAGATCTAAATATTAAATTTAATTTTTCAGAAGAAGAGCTAAAAACAGACGAACTTCTTTCAAACAATTATTCTGACTATATAGATATTTTAAATATTATTATAGATAAGATATCGGAAGAAAAAGGCGAGGATAGAGAATCTATTTGGAAAAATTTTAAAAAAGGTGAGTTTACCGGCAATATGATGTATTTGAGAGATGTTGAAAAATATTTTGGGGTAGGGGCTTTGCGTATATTGTCTTCTTTTGGGGATTATAATGATAGAAATAATTATGAATTGTTAATAGATAAGACAAAGGAGTATTTTAAATCATATGGTAACCCTAATTTACAAAGTAAAATAGCAAAAGAAATCCTTTCAGAAAAAGATTTCATTGAATATGAAAAAATGCAAAATAAATATGCTAAATAAGCGATAGTTTTTATTTTTGTGGTTTTGCTGATGAATGATGATGTATTATTTTCCAATTTCCTTCTTTGTCTTTACTCCACAAAAAAGTAAATCTTGCTTCTGAAATTTGTCTATTATCAGGTTCTCCAACTTCAAAATTATAGAATCCTGAATATAAAAATCCTGTTATTTCTCCTTTTTCATTTCTGCTCGTTTCTTGAACCATAGAATCTATAACCTCTCCTTTTGGATCTTTTTCTAAGAAGTGTTTAAAATATTCTTCCGCGCCAGCCTTGTTCTTTTTAAAATCTGGACTAAAAGTAGGAAGGAAGCTAGCATTTTCATCGTATAAAGACGCAACTTCTTTTGGATTTTTGCTTTGAAGCGCGTTGTTCCATACGCTGAATTCTTTTTCTGCAAGTTCTTTTAATATAGCCTCTTTTTCTATATTTTCTGATTCATTTATATTTTTTATTTGTTCGTTTTCCATTTTCATAAAGATATAGTTTATTTATTTTTTACAATTCTATTTTAGTTATGAATATTTGTCAAAATATTGTACTCGTCCATAACATATGAGACTATTTGATTTGCCGAAAAGTCTCATATGTTTCTGAACTTATGCAAATATTATAGAGGTTGAATATCTATAAATTTCGCTTATGCAAATATTTTTATAACTTTATTTTTCTTCAACTTCGTTTTTGAGTATTTTAAATTCATTTTCTATTTCGCCCAATCTTTCTTTGCTTATTTTGATTAATGTGGCAGCGCTTTTTATTTTTTCAAGCGCTTCTTCAATATCAAGTTCTTCTTGAGAATCAAACCATTCTAAAATTTCAGCCAATTCTTCAAGATGCTTTTTAAAACTTTTTGTTTCTTTTTTAACCATAATTAATTTTTAATTGCTAATTTTCGACCGTGTTTCTCCATCGTTTAATTGTATTTTGACAATATCTCCAACATCTACGTCGTGAATACTTCTAATAATTTTATTATTTTTTCTAACGATTGAATAGCCAAGTTTTAACTGTCTTATTGGATCGTTTTGTCTTATTGCTTGTTCTGTAATTATTATACGTTCTTTTATCGTTTTTATTCGTTCCGTCGTGGAATCAATAATGGAACTCCACGTTAAATTAAAATCTTCTTTTATTCTTTTTATTTCTTGATCTATGCGAGTAAAAATATAATTTACATTTCTTATTTTTGAATAAGCTTCTTCCCATGAGCGATTTAGCAAGTTTGCGGCAGCAGTAGGGGTTGAAACCATGCGATCAGCTGCGAGCGCAAGCAGGGGAACATCTTTGTCGTGTCCAATTCCCGCTATGACAGGCACAGGAAATTTTGCTATTTCTCTTACTAGTGTTTCATTATTAAATCCTTGTAAAGATTCTAATGATCCTCCTCCTCTAATAATAACAAGCACTTCAATATCTTGTGTCCGCATTTTTTTTATCGCTTTGTAAAGATCTCCAAGCGCCGCTTGTCCTTCAACTTTTGAATTCATTATTAAAACTTTGAATCCAAATTTCCCGAGATTGTTTTCAAAATCATGAATGACAGCGCCCTCAAGAGATGTGATAACTCCAATTTTTTGAATAAAATCAGGGATTTTTCGTTTCTTTTCTTCTGCAAACAAACCTTCTAATTCAAGTTTCTTTTTGAGATCGTTATACGCTTTTTGCAGCGCGCCTTCTCCAATTAATTCAACCGTGTCGGCTAAAAAAGAGAACCTTCCAGTTTTTGCGTATACATTTGGGTGTCCAGATAAAATTATTTCCATTCCAACTTCTAATTTTATTCCACAAAGGCCGTAGTTATGTCTCCATATAATACAGCTAAGCACGCCTTCTCCGCTTTTATCTCTTATTGAAAAATATACATGTCCAGAAGGGTATTGTTTCAATTCGGAAACTTCTCCTTGAATTTGAACATTTTCTTGATGTTCAAAAAACACATTTATTAATTCAATATATTCAACAACCGAAAATATTTTTTTATCATCTACAATTTCCATTTTCTTATTATACAACAATATTAAAATTCTGTTTTTCTAATGTAGTAAATTTGATTAATTAATTGAATTGTAAACATGCTTATAAAAATAATCGGTTTTGAAAATCGACCTAAAATTAATCGGGCATATTTAGGTTTTTGGGAGGATTATAAAAAAACTTTTAAAATAAAGAAAAAAGATATGCTATTTGATAAATAATCAAATATATCTCACATATAAATAGTATTATGGACACCATTATTTTTTAATGCCAATCAGCCCACTCAACTATTTTTGATTGTGGCTTTAGAAGTTTCTCTTTGCGATATTTCTTTTGCATTCTTTTCTCAAACTGATAGATATTTTCACTCGGATTTTTTAAATATTTTTTCCAATCCGGAAGAAGTTTTTTCTTCAAGTTAATAAGATATTTATGTCCCATTAAGGTTCCATTTTTTTCAAAATATTTTTTACTTTTATTCATTCTGATTCTGAGTTCATTGTCGCAGGAAAGTTCTATTATTGCATGCATAAGTTGTGGCGTGGTGGATATGTTGTAGGTAATGTGATGCATAATTTCATGCCAAAGATATATAGTTGCATAGTTTTTCCATTCGTCAGGATGCGACCACGTAATGGCGTTATTTTCAACATATGCTCTGCCATGCCAAAGTTTTGGATGAGAGACATACACTGTTATTTCTTTGTTTATCTTAGATAGATCTATTTTGGTTATATTGGAAAGATGTATAAGCGAAGAGTCATAATTTGCGTTCCATTGTTTTTCTATTGTATTTGAATATTGTTCTGCTTCGCGGAATATCTTTTTAAATTCAGCGGTTTTATATATTGAGGAAAGATTGCTTTCTAAATTCGGGATTGCCATAGGAACTCCTTTTATAATTCCATTATTAAAAATAATAGGTTCCAGATTTTGAGATAAGACCCAGTAAAGATTTTCATTTATATTCCAAACTTTTCTTTTGAGTTTTACAAATGGAAGATAATCAGAATGGCTTTTGAGTATATGCTGTAAAACAAAATCTTTATTTGAAATAAATTTTAATTTGATCATTATTATAATTTTAAAACTTTTTATAGAAAATAGAAATTAGCGGTTTTGTAAAAATTTTAAAATTAAAAAGAGTGTAAGGATTATGGGAAATATATGCCATATAAAAATTCTTGTTATAAAGATTGCAAAATAAGGAATTTGTCATCGTATTCATGTGAGAGATTTATATACGATGGTTCAGAATTGCGCATAACATTATAACCATTTTAAAACAACAAAATGAATGTATTTATATACCAGATTTGAGAGAATACAATGACTCCGAATATGGCCACCATCCATTTTCTCTCTAGCGACAAATATCAAAAAGAGACAGCTGTAACCGCCACAGTCATCAAATACAAATATTTTGTTCCAAAGATGATTAATAAATTCATATAGTTATTGTCTCCAGTGATTCTTTTACCTCCTTTAATTTTTTAATTTTATCATGTAAATGTAATTCGCGGGCGGAGATTTCTGTTGCTGTATTATTCTTTGAAACAACGCCGATTTCTAGCGCCTTCAAGACATAGGATTCTGCCGATTCGACAGTTCCTGTTATCTCGTTGCGGTAATTTTGTACTAATTTTTCCATGCGCCGCGAAAAATCGTACCTGGTTTTGCCGCAATGTCGGTCCACCATCTGTTCAGCCTTTTCTTTTGCTTCTTTGAGAATAATTTTGTGCGCTAAAGCTTTTGGCAAAGCTTTCTTGGCAAAATCAAGTGTAATACTCAACATGTCGGATTCGTCCATCGTTTGAAAACGGAATTCTATTTCCGGTGGCAAAATTTCCTGCATACGGAATTGCTGATGAGAAACATCAAATAATTCTGATGCAGATTGAATAATCTGGCTGAGAATGCTATTCATTCGGTCTGTAAATCTTTTGAGAATATTTGTAAGCTGGCTTCTTAAATTGTTTTCCTCCTCAGCGCGCCATTTATCGAAAATGTCTCTGATTTGCGCATCAATAAAAGCATCAAGCCCTTCTACAAATTGCTGGTTACTATCGGTTTTATGTTGGGTGGCAAATTTTTCAACCTCGGTTACCAGCCACTTGGTTTTTTCCTGTTTCAATTTCTCTAAATCTTCTACAATTGTCTCGGTTTGAAGCGCTTTAATTTCCTCCGCTAAAAGTCGACTGCTGTCTATTTTTTCCTGATTTATATCATGGATAAAAATTTTGAATTTCTCAATTTTCTCCTCCAGTTCGCTCAATGGAAGCCGAATGGATTTTTCTTCCAGTTCAGTTAGTAATAATTCTTCGATGATAAGATTTTTTATTTTATTAACTGCCGATTTAAGAAGCATTTCTCCTTTTTCGGTAACAAGAAACCGGTCTAGAGATAATTCAAATTCAGCAAGTCCGCTTTGGTCGATCTTTTTTGGATTATTGGTAATTTTACCTTCTAGCGCATTCTTAGCCGAAATCTGGTAGATCTCCACATTATTGAAGCCGGCTTCTTTTTCAATCATACTTTTACTGAATACAAGCGACTCTTCGCGATCCTTCTCGCTCACCGTGTCAATTTTGTTTTGAATAAAAAATGTCTTCGCCACTAATTTTTTGAGGTCGCGAAGGAAATAAAGTTCTGCCCGAGTCAAAGGAGGATCGACGCTTATCAAAAATATAGCAACATCAGCTTTAGGCAGGTATTCATAAGTAGTTTTGGTATTGTGTTCATACACTGAAGCAACGCCCGGTGTATCTATAATTTGTATGCCGTTGTTAAGGTATGGAGATGGATAGATTATCTCGACCCTGTTCACATTCTTCTCGTTTTTAGGATTATGCTTCTCTGTTACATAAAGTGGTAGATCATCAAGGGAGATTTCCTTGCGTGTGTCATTTTCAAAGAAAACGGTGATTCGCAGATCTTCTCCATATTTGAGTATAGTAATAATGGAAGTCAGTGGAACAATGGCAACCGGCAATAATTCTTTGCCGAGCAAAGCATTAATAAAAGTTGTCTTGCCACGCTTAAAGTGACCAACCACCACCACAGAAAAAACATCAGCTTCTAGCTTTTTACTGATTGATTGCAATGCAATTTTTACATGCTCGCTTCCAGTAATTTCTTCTAATTCCGCTAGACGACTTATAATTTCCGCTTTGTTTTTTGAGTATGAATCAAGCATAAGTTTATTTAATAATTTTTTTGCCGACATATTTTTCACAGTCCTTTAAAATACTTACTGCCATGTGGGTATGTTCGATCGTCGGTATTCCCATTACTTGGGCCCGGCTGAAACCTCCGTTGTTGCGTTGGCAACTCTCAGCAAATTGAATTGTTTTTTCTACATCAGGAATTGGCTTTCTAAGTAAACTAATGCTCTCAACCGAATAAAACAGGTCCTCAAGGTAATCGCTTTTATCAAACCAATATACAAGAAAGACAAGAATTTTATCTTTATCCTTTATTGGCAGTGATAGCACATCTAAAATATTCAACGCATGGTAAGTGGCCATTAAATGTGATTCGTTTTTATGGCCGAATCCGCCATCCTTGTTTTGTAGTGAGTAGATAAAGTCAGCGATTTTCTTTTTATCCACTTCGAATCCCAAATCACGACTTAGGATTGCGAAATAAAATAAATCTTGGAGGTCTTTACCTCTTGCGCCAATAAAGTCCATGGCGTTTGTAAGAGATATTTTCCGATTTTTACCAGCATGCAAGGATTGGGCGCGAGAAAAAATTTTTTCTTTTTGGTTGATCAAAGACAGTTTGTATTTTTTGAAAGTATTAACTGATAAACCTAATTCTTTATAAGTTTCTACCGCTAAGAAAATAGAGAACAAACTGTCCAAATTGCCTTCTAAAGCTTCTCGTTTCCAAAAAGAGGCGATAGATTTAGTATTTTTTGTTTTTATACCAAGAAGTCTCAATGTCTTTACTGCCAGATAAGTGTCTAATCCGCTGGATGGCTCAACTTGAGCGAAAAAGTAACCGCCGTCTGACAAATGGCATTTCTCAATGTAGTTGACAATTTCTTTTTTATTTATTAGGTTCATGGCTTAAAATTAAATGGCTTCCACCTATTTGGTAGAAGCCATTAGCCCGTTACGAGTGTTTATGGCGAGCTTCATCGCCGAATCTAAATATTGTGATTTTATTATACTTTGTCCGTAAAGAATGTCAACAATATACAATGGAACCACGAGTAGTCAGAAGTTCCAGCGTATAACATCAACCATAGACGGCTTAATAGCAAAATTATACCAGTCTCCGAAAACTATCTATTTCGTAAACACAATGTTCAGATGAAATTTCTCAATCAACCTAACATAGATAACTCGGCCATGGGTATTTCGCAGGCATGGCTCCCATTGGGTGCCTCACGGGAATCGGACCCGTATAGCCGCTGCCACAGAGCGGAGCTTTACCATTAAGCTAGAGGCACCATTAAAATTTAAACACCTAATTACTATACATTATAAACTATATCAAATTCAAGTTTTAGTGCTTAATCCTATATGCTTTATATTATTATAAATATTGATAATATTATAGAGTATAGATATATAATTGGTAAAATTATGTTTTTTGATATATTATGTATGATATAAAAATAATATTCTAAATTAAATTTTATTATGTCAAATCTTTCTAAAAATATCGTATGGGCAATATTTACTTTTATCTTTATTTCTTTTGTGTTTTCGTTTTTTTTGACCAACACAAAACCTCCTGAAAATTTGAGTTTAAATCAGCTGGCTGATGATATAAATAGCGGTCAAGTTTCTCAAATTAAAGTTAATGGAGACAATCTCTCAATAAAGTTAAAAGATGGCACGCTTGCAACTTCAAAAAAGGAAGTTGAATCTGGTATTTCAGAAACGCTTAAAAATCTTGGAGTAAGCTCAACCGCTATGCAAGCTGTAGATTTTCAAGTTCAAGATCAATCAGGATGGACATTTTGGGCAAACCTTTTATTGCCGATATTAATTCCTATTTTATTCATAGGTTTTATTTTTTGGTTTATGTTTAAACAATCAAAAGCTGGAGCGGCACAAGCATTTAATTTTGGTCGTTCAAATTTAAAAATTTCTAATCCAAAAGATAAGGTTACGTTCAATGATGTTGCTGGATTAAAAGAAGCGAAAGAAGAACTTGCTGAGGTTGTTGATTTCTTAAAAAATCCTAAAAAATATATTGACATTGGCGCAAGGATACCGAGAGGTATTTTACTTATGGGTTTGCCTGGAACTGGAAAAACGCTTGTCGCGCGCGCTGTTGCTGGCGAAAGTAATGTTCCTTTTTTCTATATTTCAGCTTCTGAATTTGTTGAAATGTTTGTCGGTGTTGGAGCTTCTCGCACGCGTGATGCGTTTGCTACGGCAAAAAAGGCAGCTCCTTCAATTTTATTTATTGACGAAATAGACGCGGTTGGTCGTCAGCGTGGAGCTGGTTTAGGTGGTGGAAATGATGAAAGAGAACAAACGTTAAATCAAATACTTGTTGAAATGGATGGGTTTGATCGCGATACGAGAGTTATTGTTCTCGCGGCAACAAATCGTCCTGATGTATTAGATCCAGCATTGCTTCGTCCAGGTCGTTTTGATCGCAGAGTTATTTTGGATTTGCCAGATTTAAATGATCGTGAAGCAATTTTGAAAATTCACGCGCAGGGAAAAATTTTAAAGAAAGATGTTGATTTAAGAACATTGGCTGTTCGCACTCCTGGTTTTTCTGGCGCTGATCTTGCAAATCTTATGAATGAAGCTGCTATTATTGCGGCGCGAAAAAATGAAAAAGATATAGGACAGGAAGATCTCTTTAACGCTTCTGAAAAAATTATTCTTGGTCCAGAAAGAAAAAGTCGTGTCATTTCGCAAAAAGAAAAAGAAATAACCGCATATCACGAAGGGGGACATGCGTTAGTTGCTGCGTCAATTAAGGATGCCGATCCTGTCCAAAAAGTTTCAATTGTGAGTCGCGGATTTGCTGGGGGATACACAATGAAATTGCCTTTGGAAGATCAACATTTAAAAACAAGAAATCAATTTCTTGCAGATCTTGCTATGATGCTCGGAGGATACACAGCTGAAAAATTGACTTTTGGCGATGTTTCAACTGGCGCTTCAAATGATTTGAAAGAAGCCACGAGTCTTGCAAGGCAATTAGTTACGAAATACGGTATGAGCGATTTAGGTCCAATTACATTTGGAAAAACTGAAGAAATGGTTTTTCTTGGCAGGGAAATTTCAACAGAAAGAAATTATTCAGAAAAAGTTGCGGCAGAAATAGATGATCAAGTAAAATTGTTTATTATGCGCGCTTATGAAATGGCGCAGAAAATATTAAAGACAGAAAAATCTGCGCTTGTTAAAATAGCTGATAGTTTAATGGAAAAAGAAACTCTTGAGCACGAAGAATTTTACGAATTATTAAAACCTTTTAAAATAAAACCTGTTTCTATGTAATTTTATTTTAAAACCCTGCAAACTTTGCAGGGTTTTAAAATTCAACAGTTACTTTTCCAATTTTTCCATTTGTAAATGGATGTTTTAATTCTTTCATTTCTGTCGCGATGTCAGCGATATCAATGAATTCTTTTGGCGCGTATCTACCAGTGAGAACTAAAATCTTTTCTTCTGGAAAATCTTTTATGGCGGATATAACTTCTTTTACTGTTAGTAATCCAAGTGAAACAGCGACATTTATTTCATCAAGCACTATTAAAAAATTTTTTCTATTTTTCTTTTCTTTAATAAAAAATTTTAAAGCTTGTTTCGCCGCGTTTTTGTGTTTATTGATTGGTATTTTATCTCCCATTATTCCAACAAATCCTAACCCCATCTTGCGAATTTCAAAATATTTTTTTGGAATATTAAATTCTTTTGAAAAATTATCTTCACCAGCTTTCCAATTCGGACTTTTTATAAATTGAATTATAAGCGCTGATTTTTTATGTCCCAAAATACGCATAGCTTGACCTAGCGCAGCTGTTGTTTTTCCTTTTCCATTACCAGTAAAAAGAATAATCATAATTTTTTAAATAGATAATATCATTTTAATATAAATGTCATGCGAAATAAATATTGTTATTGAGGTTCAACCTTCATAAGGCCCACCAATGCTGAACCGATTAGCTCCATTACTGTGGGCATGCCAGGATTTGAACCTGGAACCGATCGTGTCCGTAAAATATATTTTACTTTGTCGGTTCGTTCGTAGAATATGAAATATATGGGCACCTACTGTGGGCATGCCAGGATTTGAACCTGGAACCGATCGTGTATAAGACGATTGCTCTACCATTGAGCTACATGCCCATATATTTTATATTCTCCTCTCTGCCGACAATAAGACGATTGCTCTACCATTGAGCTACATGCCCATATGTTTTACATTCTCCTCTCTGCCGACAATAAGACGATTGCTCTACCATTGAGCTACATGCCCATATATTTTACATTCTCCTCTCTGCCGACAATAAGACGATAAGCTCTGTAATTAACTGCATTATGTTTTTTATTAAAGAACGTATTATAACCACATATATAATATATAAAAAATTATTTTTTTTCCAGTCGCGCGAAAATTATTTATTTTAATTTTTCATAATTTCGTCAAACTGTACCATTGCTTGCGTTGCTTGCGAATTGAAATTATTAACTGCGTTTATGTCTGTATTTATTTTATTTACCAATCCTTGAACTTCTCCATGTTGTATTGTTTGTCCTGTAAATTTTTGTCTTAATACATCAAGAAGAGTGTTTAAATCGTCGCTATAATTTATTAATTGAGAAACTAATGCCAAACGACTTGTTATGGATTGTATTACTTCTTGTCTAGCATTATCTTTTTTTATAAACTGAATATTTTTTGTCATTATTTCAAGTTGTGAAGAGAGTTGTATTGCTTCATTGCTAACTTCAGAATTTCTTTTAATAATATCCGTTGTAAGTGCAAGCGCGTTTGTGTAATCGCCAATTTTATCATATTCATTAACTTTATCTAAATCTTTATTTGAAGAATTAGAAATATTTACTATTGATTGCGCTATTGCAGAACCGTTATTTCTGGCTTCCGTAAATGCTTTTGGAATTTTATTTCCATTTTGTAAAATTTGAATTAAAAAATAACCAGCGATTATTATTACAAATAGCGACAATATTATTTTTTTTCTATGCGACAGATATTTCATATTCAAATATTAATAACAGGTTTTTAAAAAAATCACAAATTGATTTTTTGTGTATAGTATATATACTATTTTAACATTTATTTAGGTTCTTTTTAATATTGTAGGAATGACTTTAAAAATGGATGTAGTATGTGTGGAACTTGAGATTTTTTTAAAAAAATATTAATATATGAAACATAAATGCGAGTATCGTATAACGGTATTACCTCAGCTTTCCAAGCTGATGACAGGGGTCCGACTCCCCTTACTCGCTCAAATCTTATATTCTCCCTATTGAAATAATTTTCATTATTAAATTTATCGTGAAAAATAATAAGGGGAGTCGGACCTGGGAAAGGGGTCGGGGAAACGGGAGTTTCCCCGTGGCGGAAGCATTGAAACCGAGGGGTTTCAAAGAGCGAGTGAATACGAGCGACGTTTGATTCCCCTTACTCGCTCAAAATTTATATTTTCTCTATTGAAATAATTTTCATTATTAAATTTGTCGTGAAAAATAATAAGGGGAGTCGGACCTGGGAAAGGGGTCGGGGAAACGGGAGTTTCCCCGTGGCGGAAGTATTGAAACCGAGGGGTTTCAAAGAGCGAGTGAATACGAGCGACGTTTGATTCCCCTTACTCGCTCAAAATAAAAAGACTATGTTTTATAAATAGTTTTTATCTGAGGCGAAATATTGTGTCGGACCAGGGAAAGGGGTCGGGGAAACGCTCGCCTTGCCGAAGCCGTCGGCGAAGCGCAGGATAGTTTCCCCGTGGCGGAAGTATTGAAACCGAGGGGTTTCAAAGAGCGAGTGAATACGAGCGACGTTTGATTCCCCTTACTCGCTCCACAAATAAAAAATTCTTTTTTATAAGCAATTTTCATCTAAAACAAAACGTAAGAGCTGAACATTTGGCGTTCAAATTTATTTTTTTACTTGTTTTATGTTAAAATTGATTTAATATAAAAATATGTTAAATATAAAAATAATTCTTGGTAGCACGCGTGAAGGGAGATTTGGTGAAAAACCAGTAAAATGGATTTTTGACGAAGCTAAAAAGAGAGGGGAAATTGATATTGAAATTATTGATCTTCGCGATTATCCATTGCCGTTTTTTAATTATGCAACTTCTCCTATAATGAGTGATGGAAAATATGAAAATGAAGTTGCTTCAAGGTTAGCAAAAAAGATTAGCGAGGCAGATGGTTTTATCATTGCTACGCCTGAATATAATCATGGTTATCCTGCGGTGCTGAAAAATGCGATGGATTTTATTTATAATGAATGGAGAAATAAGCCAGTTGGATTTTTAACTTGGAGCGCTGCTTCTTATGCTTATGCGGTAGGACAGTTGCATGAAGTCGCTATAGGACTTCAGATGATCCCAATTAAAAGCGTGATTCATCTATCAAATTTTGTAAATATGATAGACGAAGAAGGAAATTTAAAAACGGAACCATTGCAAAAACTTGTTGACAATTTTTTTGTTGAACTTATTTGGTTGGCAAAGGTTCTTAAAACTGGTCGCGAGTCGCAAGTTTAATTTTATAAAATATATGGAAAAAGATATTAGACAAAAAATAAAAGAAAAATATCAAACGGCAAATGAGAAAAAAGAAGTGATTGCGCAAAATATTAAAGAAGCGCACAATGCTGTTAGAAAAAGAATGTTTTCTTATATTGCCGCTGGATTTGGACTTGTTGTAGGTTTTGCGTGGAATGATGCAATTTCATCTTTAATAAAAGAGATATTTCCAGTCGGTCCAAGTAGTATTTGGGCAAAATTTATTTATGCTTCAATTCTTACCACTGCTGTTGGTTATGTTTTGTATTACATTGAAAAAGTTTTAGATAGAGATACTGAATAATTTTTTATGAATATTTCAATAATTGTCGCTGCTGATGAACAAAACGCTATAGGAATCAATGGGAATATACCGTGGCATTTACCGGCTGATTTTAAGAGGTTTAAAGAAATTACGATTGGACATCCAGTGATTGTCGGGCAAAAAACTTTTGAATCAATTGGAAAACCTTTACCGCAGAGGACGAATATAATAGTTACAAATATTCCAGATTATAAACAAAAAGATTGTCTTGTAGCTCATTCAATTGAAGAGGCGATAGATTTAGCAAAAAAAATAGATGAAGATATTTTTGTAATTGGCGGAGGGCAAATTTATAAATTAGCTATGCCATTTGTTAATAAAATTTATCTCACGAGAGTCCATAAAATATTTAACGGAGATGTTTTCTTCCCAGAAATAGACGATGATCAATGGGAATTAGTTGCTTCTGAATTTCATAAAAAAGACGAACAAAACAAAGAAGATTTCACTTTTTTAATCTACAAAAGAAAATAATCTTATTAATTATTTTTTCTAATTTTTTCCTTCCAAGAATCGCTTGATACTCCGCCAGCTGGAGTAAGTTCAGCTTTTATAGCTGGATGCGGATCGTAATTTTCAAGTTTTATATATTCTGGTTTTATGTCATCTATATTTTTTACAATCGGATCTAATGTTAATTTTGGAAAAGGTTTTGGTTCTCTTAAAAGTTGTTCTTTAATTTGTTCAATGTGATTTTTATAAATATGCGCGTCGCCAAATGTATGAATAAATTCTCCTGGTTCGTTTCCTGTCGCGCGCGCTAAAATTATTGTTAATAATGCATAGCTTGCAATGTTAAATGGCACGCCTAAAAACATATCGGCAGATCTCTGATAAAGTTGGAGCGATAATTTTCCATTTTTTACATTACATTGATACATATTGTGGCAAATAGGGAAACGTGAAGCTTCTTCTTTCTTTGCCATTGTGTATAAAAACTCAGGATTCCACGATGTCACAAGCGCGTTATGAGCGTCAGGATCTTTTTTTAGTTCGTCAATCATCCATTTTACTTGATCTATTTGTCTTCCGTCTTTCGCTGGCCATTTTCTCCACATTTCGCCGTAAATATTTTTAAGTTCGCCAAATTCTTTTGCAAAATTTTCATCTGTTTCTATTTTTGAAATAAATTCCTCTTTGCTCATCGGAGGAATGTTTTCATTTTCCATTTTTTCTAAATATATTTTATATGGATATTCGTCCCATATATGAACTCCATTATCAACGAGGTATTTTATATTTGATTGCCCTGATAAAAACCATAACAGTTCATAAAGAACGCCCTTCCAATAAACTTTTTTCGTTGTGAGCAATGGAAATCCTTCTTCTAAATTGAAACGGATTTGTCTTCCGAAGACGCTGTATGTTATTGCGCCAGTTCCTTTATCTTCTTGTTTTACGCCATTATTAAGGATGTCTTCTAACAGTTCTAAATATTGATATTCTGGATGTTTGCGCGTTTTTTCCATAGTTATTATTCAATTACAAATATTTTTTCTGTGCCATAATAATCTTTCCAGTTTTTATTATAATAATCAAACATTCTTGCAAGTCTTTGTTGATTTAATTCTTCAAGCCCGACTTCTTTTATCATCTCGCGTAATTCTTTTTTTCTGCTTTCCGCTAATTCTGGATTTTTTTCAATAATTTCAAATTCTGCGAGATATCCATACCCTGCATTTTTATCTATTGTCACGTTCACATTTTTGAATATATATTCTGTTCTTTCGCGAGACCACTTTGCTTGATAAGAAAAACCTGCGTTAATTATTATTTTATCAAGTTCTTCTATCCCCATTTGAAATATTTTTTCAAATTCTCTGCGAGCTGTTCCGTTTGAACTTGTTGTATCATCAATTGAAGCTTTTAGCACGAGCATCACGGCCTCGTCAGCTTTTCTTGTCCGCAAAGAAATGTCTTTTGCGTTGCTCGTTATTTCTAAAAACGTTGATTTGTCGTTTTCGTTTTCTATAAAATCGGCAATCTTTTTGAAATCTCCTTTTCCTTCAAAATAATGATTTAATTGTTTATGAGTTCCTATTTCTTTTAGATTAGGATCTATCTCGCGCATTTTTTGAGCTAGTTTTTTCGCGTTTTCGCTGTTTCCCAATAAACATTTTATTTCTATCTCATAACTATTATTTTCCATATTTTTATTTTTTTAAATTTTTAAAATCTTGTGAAAGTTTTGATGTGAGTGGATTTTCTTGTCCGCTATATTTATTATTCTTTTTTAAATAATACGGAATTTCAACTGGCGATGATGTTTCTTCAAATGTGAATGAGCATATTCGCATTCCTGGATATAAAATTACAGGAAGGACTCCTATATTTCCTAATTCTAAAACCGGCTTTCCTCTCCATCCTGGATCAAAAACAGATGCGGTTCCATGCACTATAACCCCAATTCTTCCGAGCGAACTTCTACCTTCAATTCTTCCTAATAAATCGTCAGATATTTCAAGCCATTCTATTGTTGTCGCAAGAACAAGATTGTTTGGTTGAATTATTAATGGATGTTCGTCAGAAATTTTTATAGTTTCCATTGTCTCATTCACATCATCAAGTTTTTTAACATCAATAATTTTATTTTTTGAAGGATTAAAAAACTTTATTTCATCGCCAAGTCTTAAATCTATAGAGCAAGATCCTAATTGAGTTTCAAAATTTGGCATTGGATCAATTTTAATCTTTCCAGCTTGTATTGCTTTTTTTATATCTCTATCTGAAAGTGTCATTTTACATATATTTTAATTATTTATTAATAATAAAACAAGTATTGTCTGACCACAATCTATTTTGGACACCTGGGGCAATTTAATTAATTAACGGATTGAAAATTAACGAATTAAAGGATTAACGAGTTAGCAGATTAAAATTTTTAAAAGCATGTTTGGGAAGTCTCACTTCGAAGACGAAGAGAGACTTCGGGGATGGAGAGAGAATTCTGAAACAGAGAGGATTCGGGGAAAAGACTTGGGGCAAATACTTGGGGCAAATACTTGGGACAAATACATATTAGGAAGTCTCACTTTGCAGACGAAGAGAGACTTCAGGGAAAATACATGTTTAGGAATTCTCACTTCGCGGACGAAGAGAGATTTCGGGGAGCAGAGAGAGACTTCGGAATGCTCGATTTTATGAAACTTTAATTTCAATAATTTAAAAATTACAATACAAGATATTTTTGTGATATACTTTAATTAATTAATTTAAACAAATTTTATTAAAATGAATGATCTCCAAATTAGAAAATTAATAGGTAATGAGAAGAGGAGACAAGCGGAAACTCTTGATCTGATTCCTTCAGAAAATATCGCGTCTAATGAAGTTTTAAACGCGTTAGGTTCTGTCTTTACAAATAAATATGCGGAAGGGTATCCTGGCGCGAGATATTATTGCGGAAATAAATATGTTGATGAATTGGAAAATGTTTGCAGAAGCAGAGCTCTTGATCTTTTTAATCTCTCTGATAAAAAATGGGCTGTTAACGTTCAGCCATATTCTGGATCTCCAGCAAATCTCGCTGTTTATTTTGCTCTTGCAACTCCATCAAAAAAAGAAAATGGAGATATCGCGACTTCAAAAATTATGGGTATGCGACTTGATATGGGCGGACATCTGACTCATGGACAGCCAGTTTCCATCACTGGAAAATTTTGGAATTCTGTTCTCTACGGCGTTGATGAAAAAACTGAAATGCTTGATTATGATGCTATCTTATCTCTTGCAAAGAAAGAAAAACCAAAAATTATTGTCGCTGGTTTTACCGCTTATCCGCGAATAATTGATTTTAAAAAGTTTCGTGAAATTGCTGATGCCGTAAACGCTTACCTTATGGTTGATATGTCTCATTTTGCTGGACTCGTTGCTGGAAAAGTTTATCCGTCGCCGTTTCTTTATGCAGATGTTGTGACAACTACTACGCACAAAAGTTTACGCGGACCGAGAGGCGCAATGATATTTACAAACAAGGAATCAAAAATAGCAGAGTTTTATAAAGTGGATATTTCAAAAGCTATTGATAAAGCTATAATGCCTGGAACTCAAGGGGGTCCTCATATGAATCAAATTGCCGCTACAGCCGTTGCGTTAAAAGAAGATAAATCACCTGCGTTTAAAAAATATGCTTCTCAAATTGTTAAAAATGCAAAAGCGCTAAGCGCTGAACTTAAAAAACGCGGATGGCGTATAGTTTCTGGCGGAACAGACACTCATCTTATTTTAATTGATGTAGCCGATCGTGGTATTGGAGGAAAAGAAGCTAGCGAAAGACTTGAATCGCAAGGAATTATTTTGAATAAAAATACGATTCCATATGATCATCGGACACCTGGAGATCCATCTGGTATTCGTCTTGGAACGCCAGCATTAACTACCCGTGGAATGAAGGAACCAGAGATGAAAAAAATAGCGGAACTTATTGACGAAGTATTAACAAAAAATAAAAATGTTAAAAAAGAAGTTTTAAAACTTTGTAAAAAATATAAAAATGAAAATTGACGGAAAAAAAATCGCTGATGAGATATTAGAAGATTGTTCAAAATTTGAAAAACCAAAAAAGTTTTTTTCGGCTGTTTTAGTTGGCGACGATTCGGCTTCTATAAGTTTTTTGAGACAAAAAGAAATAGTGGCAAAAAAGTTGGGGATTGATTTTAGAATATTTAAATTTCCATCACAGATTAAAAACGACGAACTTCGCAAAGAAGTTTTAAAAATTGCTTCTCATAAAACTTGTGGCGGAGTGATAGTTCAATTGCCATTGCCAAGTCATTTGAATCAACACTATATATTAAATGTCATTCCAGTTGAAAAGGATGTTGATGTGTTGAGCGAGAGAGCGCTCGGCGCGTTTTATGTTGGAAGAAGCAAGGTCCTTCCTCCTGCAGTTGGCGTTGTAAAACATATTTGCGAAAAACAAAATTATGATATTTCAAGTTTTAGAGTAGGAATTGTTGGGCTTGGAATTCTCGTTGGGCGACCTATTGCAAATTGGATAATGAGAAAAGCAAAAGAAACAATCTTTCTAAGAAGTGTCAGTGATCTATCCCTTCTTAAAGATGTTGATCTTGTAATTACTGGCGTTGGCAAGGCGTTAATGTTAAAGCCAAATATGTTAAAAGATGACGCAACTATAATTGATTTTGGATATGGAGTTGACCAGAAATCTGATAAATTGATTTTAAAAGGGGATTTTGATTATGAAAAATTGTCAGATGAAACAAATATTTCCTACACTCCAACGCCGCGCGGAACTGGACCAGTTTTAGTTGCTAAATTATTTGAAAACTTTCTTATATTAAACAGTTTGGAATAAGTGTTTTATTTTCAGATTTAGAATAAATATCTATAATATAATTTTTTGATATCTTTTTATTTATTTTCAAATATTTTACTGAATTCTTTTTTGTCGCGTTTTTTCCAATTTCCTTTTTTATATGCGTATGATGCAAGTATTGGAAGCGCCATTGTTGCTTCGGCAAAAACCATTTGTTCGTAAGTTGTAGAAACCTTTCCCCATGATGATGCTTCTTTAAGTGTTGAAGATGAACAAGCTCCATCGCGAACGTCTGCAACTGTTATTTGGATAGCATATTTGTGCACTGGGACATTAAATCTAAGCACTTCTGCCGCAACGACAGTGTCTTGCGCGAAATTTTTTGGTGTTCCGCCACCAATCATAAGAAGTCCAGATTCCTTGCTTTTTATTTTTATTTTTGTGAGTTCTAAAAAGTCTTTTGCTGAATCAATGCTTATATGTTTTTCTGGATTTTTCCATTGATGTAAAATTAATCCAAATCCTGCTGAAGAATCTGAAAATGCCGGACAAAAGATTGGAACATTATGTTCAAACGCTACTTGAACCAATGAATCTTTTTTCTTGCTGTTTTTTGTTAAATATCGCCCCATTTCTTTTATGAATTCTCTTGAAGAATAGGGTCTTGGTTCTAAAGAATTTGCAATTTTTTCTATTGTTTTGTCACAGACTTGCAATTCTTTTTCGTCTATAAAAGTATCATAAATGCGATCAATGTATGAATCGCGGAGAAGAGAATCGTTTATAAATGGAGTTCCTTTATAATGATGAAATCCTAATGCTTCAAAAAAATCCATATCTACAATACTTGCTCCTGTTGCAACTATTACATCAACCATATTATTTTTTACAAGATCAACATAAATTTGCATACAGCCCGCAGCGCTTGTTGATCCTGCGATAGTAAGCCATACAGAAGTTTTTTTATCAGACAGCATTTTGTCGTATATTTCTGAGGCGCGCGCCAAATCTCTAGCAGAAAATGACATCTCTGAATATGAATTTACAAGTTCTGAAGTATCTATCTTTTTTATGTCAATATGCTTTACGGTTTCTTTTAATAATTTTTTTCTATCGTATTTTTTGTTTTTCATAATAATAGTTTATCAAATAAAATATCAATTTGGCAACAATAAAATCATAGGCGTGAATATTTTTAATTGGAGAAAATTCCACAAAATCCGCAGCGACTATATTTTTTTTCAACATTAGAGACTTCATTATTTCAAGCGCTTCATTATATGTTAAACCGCCTGGTTCTGGCGTCCCAGTCGCTGGCATTATTGAAGCGTCTAATCCATCAACATCAAAAGTTAAATAAACATCGTCTGTGAGCTTATTTAAAATATCGTCAATGTTATATTTGTCATTCCAAAAAACATTTTCAAGTTTCAAATATTTTTGTTCTTCTTTTGCTGTATTGCGAATACCAACCTGAACGATATTTTTTATTCCTAATTCTTGTATTCTTCGCATAGCGCATGCATGAGAATTTTTTGATCCTTCCCATTCGTCGCGCATATCAGTGTGTGCGTCAATTTGGAGGATTGATAAATTTGGATATTTTTTGAAGAAAGGTTTAACAATTTCTGGCGTGATTGAATGTTCTCCTCCTATTGAAATTAAAAATTTATCAATGTATTTTGCAACAGTTTTTTCTATGTCTTCTCTTTTTCCTTTAAAATTCGGTAGTGTTGTTATTTTGATCAATTCTTGTATTTCTTCGCCTAATTCTGGATTGTATAACTCAATTTGTTGAGATGCTTTTATAATTGCGTCAGGACCCTTTTTCGTTCCTTTTCCATACGATGTTGTTTCTTCAAAAGGAATTCCAAGAATGACAACTTTTGCTTTGCTAATTTCTATTTCAGGAATTCCTAAAAAGTTAAAGGGCGTTTTCATTTTCTTTAATTTTTTTAAATTGATTAATTTATTTAATGAAAATTTTGTAATTTTGTGCGCGCTGGAGGGATTGAACCCCCGACCTACTCGGTGTAAACGAGTCGCTCTACCACTGAGCTAAGCGCGCCTTTATTTAGATTATATTACAAGGGCTTTGAAAATAAATCCAGTTTTAATATTAATTTATTAATATAATTTTATGATTTATTATCATAAACGATCCAAAAACCTACCGCTGTAATTGTGTAAAATAACCAATGAACTATATAACTATAAATAAATCCATAAGGTATTTCAATAATTAAGACAGGAAATAAAACAGCGGATAACATTGCCGAAAATGTGAAATACCAAGATGGCCAACTATTTTCTATAAAGATTAATGGAACGTGAGCTATTCCGAAAAATGCGCTGAAAATTAATATGGTTTGTATTAAATTTAATCCTGCGCCTTGTAAAAAGATTGCAAGCAATACGATAAATATTTGTTGAGCTAGGATATCTAATGATTTTGAAAATAATCTCTTAAAACTTAATAATAAATATTGTCTTTCTGGAAATTTTTCAAGATATTCTTTTGGTTCTTTTATATATTTTGGAAAATAATGGTATAGGAAAATATGAAAAATTATAACTATGCCAAGAACTATAAATGGCGTTGCTGAAAATTTTGAGATGATTTCTGAAAGATCGTTTTTAAAAATAAAAGCGACAATAATAGTTACGCCAAGAAAATATAAAGCAGTAAGCACATATCGCTTTATATAATCAATGTGTTTTAATAAGAAAAGCTTAAATATTCCCCAAAATAGAATCCAGAGAAATATCCATTCTATAAAATCAAATAATAATTGTTCTTTTTGCATTTTTTAAAAAAATAATATTCGGAGTTTGTCTCCGAATATAAAAATTAACACCTTTCTTTTGAATGATAATATATTTTTTTTCTTTTTGCTAATTATTTAATATATTTATTTGATATAATTCTAATTTTATAAAAAATTTAGCCGCGAAAAGCGGCTAAAATAAATATTGAAGTTTGGTTTAATAAAAAGGAAATATTTTTTGTGTTAGTAAATAAATTTTATATAATATTTTTTTATCTGATTTTTTAAAAACTTTAAAAGTTTTAAAACAACAATCAGTTCTATATATTAGGGTTCATAGGCCCTTGTATTGGTGGTATTTCTGGCATATATCCAGTCGCGTTTCCAAAACCAAAGATTGACGCAGTAAAATTTTGTTTTATTTCGTCAATCATTGTTTGCAAATTTGTTTCAGGCGGCAAATTTTTAGCATTCTTTCTCCCATCTTTTAATAATTTCCATCCGAATATTATGCTAAACAATCTAATTAAAAATGTAATAATACTAGAAATTAACACCAATAATCCTACCCAAAAAAATGTTTGTAGAAGAAAACCAATTTCTTTAGATCCATATATCCATGACTCGGGATTATTAGGATTATAATTAATAGTAATATTTTGTCCTTCTGAGAAAGAACAATAATCTGAAGATTGCATTGAAGATCCACTTGTATATTCTTTGCCATTAACTGAATATTTTATGGTCATTGGGCATAAAGCGTTACGAGTACCATTGCTATCTCTTGTATAACTGGCTTGTCCAACCGAAACAACTGTTGCTGTTGTCGTGGCGGTCATATCGTTAATCCCTGATAGATTTCCAAAGAACGTAGGAACAAACATAAATATTATTCCTAAGATTATTCCACCTATTGTGCCAAATATGCCAGAGCGTTTCTTTTGGCTAAGTGGATGATTTATACCAAAAAGGCCATCGGTTATTAAAACCGCTCCAATTGCTTGTTCTGCTGCGGCATAAGTAGCTGGCTCTTTAGTTTTGTATGGTTCGAGAAAATCTATGGCTTTCTGTTTTAAACTTGAGAAAAGTTTCATATTTTTAAATTTATAATTAATTCTTGATAACTATTATTTTTTATAATTATATCGTGGTGCGTTTTGTTACAACAAAAGCTATTTTTTATAAAAACAAAATACTAATTAATGAATAAAGTATCGCAGACTTTTTTATTGTTTTGACCATAATTTAATTATTTGGCGACTTTTGGAATATTTGTTGACCTTTTATATAAAGTTTAACATCTTCAATCTATTTTACAACGTCGTGTATTCGTTCATAATGTATGATTTTTCAATTTGCCAAAAAGTTTCATATGTTTCTGAACTTATGCAGGATAGAATAAAGCATCTTTATGAAGTTTCACTTCGCTGGGAGAGATTTCGGGGACGGGGAGAGAATTCATGGGAAAAAAGACTTTGGACAAATACATATTATGAAGTCTCACTTCGGGGACGAAGAGAGACTTCGGGAAATTTATTGTTTTTTTTATTTTCTTTGTGGAATTATACAACTCTGCTCGAACATTTTTTATCAAAAACTGCTGAGAATATTCACAAACGTTACACGCGCGCTGAAGCGCCACCACGCAAAGCGTGGTGCTTCTACTGAAGCAGAAGTGCGGGAGAATGCTCTGCACACCAACACAATGTTTTAAAATGATGTGGTATGCAGAAATGCAGATGCTGAACGCGAGCGAAATTTTGTGAAATGCTGGGGGTTTGGTGGAAAGTATTTCGAAAAATTCGCTTCGCGTGCTTCCTGATTTTTTGGCGGGATTTTGGCGCGGCGGGTATTATACAAAAAACAAAAACTAGTTTTTGTTTTTAAATTGCTCAACAACCCAAGTTTGGGCTTCGCCTCTAAACTTGTCGTCAGATTCTGATTTTTTGTACATCTCAAAAAGTTCACGAGTTTGTTCATCGGAAAAACGAGAAAGCACTTTAGTAGAAATATCTTGATACTTCATATTTAAGCGTTTAAGCAACCAAATAAGCAAAATCTTCGGCATGTATTCTTTTGCTTTCTCGCTTCCTTTGAAATGGATAACTCGTTCAACTGCCATACGAGGATGAAAAGTATATGGGCTAGATTGAAATTCGCGACTAACATTATTTCCAGATTTTTTCATTTCGTGATATAACCGCGTATGGAACGAACCTATAGTAAATAATATTTTCAAATTTTCTTCTTTCTGTAATTCTGGTTTTTCTTTCAATAACTCTAGCAAATTAGTTTTCATATTTTCTAAAATTTCATTTTCTCGTTCAGTTTGCAAAATAGATTCAAATTCAGAAGCATTTGCAATACGCTCACATGTTTCTTCGTATGACTTTGACTTATCAATCAAATTCCAATATCGATTTTCTTTGTCAAAAAAACTAACTAATTCTTGATACACTTCACTATCACTTTTAACATCTACGAGCAAAACCTCTTTGTTTGTTCCATGCAATTTTTCAAAAATAGTCTTGAAATAATCAGGCCAAAAGAACGGTTTACCTCGCTCTTTCTCGTGTTCAATAGCTTGTTCTGGGGTAAATTCACCACTTGAAATTTTCTTCCAAGTCTCAAGTCGTTCTTTGTCCCAACCAGCATTTTCTGGTATGAAAATATCTTTGTCGTCTAATCTATCGGCAACCATTTTACCATCTTCACTTGTTGAATGTTGATGAAAGAAAAAATGTGTTTCAATATTTGGGATATTCTCAAGACCTGATTCCTTTAAAAACTCCTCAATACTTTCCCTATCTTTTTTATTTTCATTTTTTGAAACAAATTCTTTAAATTTTTCAATATCAGATTTTGAACCTAAAATATGAACTTGTTCTGGCTCTATATTTTTCTCCTGTTTTGAAGTCGAAAAATGCTCAACAGATTGTTCGATTTTGGGTAGTTCAACTTTATTAACAGGATTAACTGGTGGTTTTTCCATAAACTGATTTTAGCATTTTTCGCTTTCTTTTTCTAGTCATTTTATGTAGCAAAATTTATTCGCGAACGGGAGTGTGGCAAGTACAAACTAATTTCCTTATCTCGGCTTTGCCGAGATTTCAATATTAAGTATTTTTGAATTCTTATTGCCAGCCCCGCCGCCCTACTTGTTTAGAACAGAACACCAAAGAAAAGTTTTATTTTCTTTGTGCCCTCGGTAGGAAATCTCACGCGTTCACTCATTTCAATTCGTTCACTTTTCGGAACCCACGGTTCCGAATAACTTCCTACACGGGGAACCGAGCGCGGTTCCCCGACCCCCTCCGCTGTTCGATTCCTACTTGGTAGTGAAATCAAAATATAGCTCGCAATTTATTGCTGTTTTTTGTTTTCTTTGTGCCCTCGGTAGGAATCGAACCCACATCAAAGCCTTAGAAGAGCCCTGCTCTATCCATTGAGCTACGAGGGCATTTTTGCGATTTTTATATCGCAAAAACTAAAAATAACACTATGAATATAATCCAATTTTTTATTTTAGGCAATAAGATTTACTTGCTATTGTATCTGATTCGGATTTCCATTTTCTTTCGTTACGAAGACTGCCGCCGCGACAACTGTTGTCCATAGGCCGTTCTTATCACCAATTGCTGACTGAGTCACATTTGATGTTCTTATTATTTTTCCACTTGCTTTATAAAGTTGTTCTCTTTCATCCCACGCGGCGTCTGGATCAAAATCAAGTCCGAGTGTTGTTGCGAGCATTGAAGCGGCGAGATCTTCTGCATATTCTCCTGCAACTTTCTCTGTTTCTCCAAATGATTTGTGTTCGGAAAGATATCCGTATTGATTACTATCCGCTGGCAATGCGAGTCCAACTGACGCAGCCATTAATCTATTTGGCTCTTTTGTTGAATTGTCATACATAACGCAAAAAACAATATCGCCTGGAGAAAGTTCGGATAATCCTTGAGCCCTTGAAACTATTTTACAATTTGGAGGAAAAATTGATGAAACTGTTACTAAATTAAATTTTTCTATTCCAGCATCTCTAAGAGCCATTTCAAAAGAAGCTAATTTTTCTTTATGTCTTCCAACTCCCTTTGTAAAAAATATTTTTTCTGCAATCATTTTTTTATTTATTAATTTTTATAAAAAAATAATATCAGTTAATAAATTAAAATACAATAGGCGATTGTTTTATTAATAATTTTTTCGTAAAAAATGTATTTTTTTGTTTCTATTTTTTTAGAAGTTGATTTTATTTTTTAATTAAGTTATTTTTAATAAAGGTTTTATACGGGCTGTCGTATACCGGTAGTACGCCTGCTTTGGGAGCAGGTAGACTGGGTTCAATTCCCAGCAGCCCGACAAAATTAAACACATTTAACTACCCTGGGAATTGAACGGGAAAGGGGTCGGGGAAACGGTAGTTTCCCCGTGGCGGAAGTATTGAAACCGATGGGTTTCAAAGAGCGAGTGGACACGAGCGACGTTTAACTTCCCAGCAGCCCGACAAAATTAAACACATTTAACTGCCTCGGGAATTGAACGGGAAAGGGGTCGGGGAAACGCTCGCCTTGCCGAAGCCGTCGGCGAAGCGCAGGATAGTTTCCCCGTGGCGTCGAAGTCTCTCTTCGTCTGCGAAGTGAGACTTCCTAATATGTATTTATCCCAAGTCTTTTTCCCAGAAGTCTCTCCCCGCGAATTGAGACTTCATAAATATGAATTTTCTAATTCATTAATTTTTTAATTTGTTGATTCTTTTTAATAATTGGTCTCGGAAACGGCAGTTTCTAATTTTTGGAAATTTGAAACTAATAAGTTTTGAACGTAGATTAAATGCAAGCGATGTCTGTTTTTTGAGAAAATAAAAAATCCATATTATGGATTTTTTGTGCCGGACCCCAGAGTCGAACTGGGCACGCCTGCCTCTTCAGGGCAGCGCTCTACCGATGAGCTAGCCCGGCTTACTTTTAAAAAGTAATTAAATTTTATATTAATTTTATTTAAACCGCAAGACTTGTTTTGTTATAATTTATTTTTATAGATTAAATATTTTTGATAAATTATTTTAAATAAAGATAAAGAACAAAAAATCCGCAAATTATGCGGATTTTTTGTTTATTTAAAATTTATTTTTTTAATTTTAAATTTATTCTTCTCTCGTCTGTTTTTATTGAATCAATTATAAATGAATAAGATTTTCCAACTATCATTTCTTTTTCCATTTTAGCTTGATCTCCATCAAATTCTGATATGTGTATCATTCCTTGAAAATTGTTTTCTAAAATAACTATTGCGCCAAATGGATTTAATTTATAAATTTTCCCCTCTACTACTTGTCCTTCTTTGAATTTTTCTGAAACTTTTTCCCATGGATCTTCTTTGAGAGCTTTTAATGATAAAAATATCTTTCCGTCTTTTATGTCTATTATTTTAGCTTTTATTTCATCGTTTATTTTTACTAATTCTTTTGGATTTTCAACAATTGTATGATCAAGCTCTGAAATGTGTATCATTCCTTCAACTTCTGGATTATCTACAAAACGAACAAAGACTCCGAAATCAGCTACTCCAGATACCATACAATCAACAATGTCTCCGAGTGAATATGAAGAGATCAATTCTTTTACATTAACAGAAAGAGCTTCTCTTTCTGATGCTATTATTTTGTTTGTTCTTTGATTTACATCTATTATTTTTACATTTAATTCTTTGTCAACAAACTTTTTTAATTCTTCTGATATTTTTACTTTGTCTCCGTCTTGAACTTTTGGATAATGTTCTAATGAAAGTTGTGAAACTGGAATAAACGTTTTAATATCGCCGATTGTTGCCATAAGGCCTCCTACGTTTGATCCATTTATTTTAGCTTTTACTATTTCACCGGATTCCATAAGTTCTTTCGCATCTTGCCAGACTTTTTGTCTGCCTGCTTCTGACATTGAAAGTTCTACGAGTCCTTCTTCTCCATCAATAGTGACTATTTTTAATTTAATTGAGTCTCCTGGTTTTAACGAGCGAATAGTTTCTTTAGCATTATCCAGTTCTACTCCATAAATAATTCCTGTTCCGAAGCGACCAATATCAAAATAAGCTTTGTGAGAAAGTTTTTTGATAAATTTTGCGTCAATAATATTTCCTTCTTTAGGCCAATCTGTCGCAGAAATCTCATTTTTCATCATCTGTGACATAGCGCTCAAAGTACTTTTGTTTTCTTCAATTTGAATCATAGATGTTATTATATGTCAAAATTGCTTTTTTGCAAGTTTTTTACAGAAAATCAATATTAAAAATTGGATTTTTTGTTTTTATCTGTTATAATATTTACATATGATTATCACGCATTTTGAAAATGGTTGTTTTAAATTACAAAGCGGAGAAACTTCAATTTTAATAAACCCAGAAAATAATAGACTTAAAGCAGATATCGTATTAAAAACAATTACATCAACATTGGAAGATGTAATTGTTTCGGATTTATCTTCTGGGGTTATTTCTTTTCCTGGCGAATATGAAATAAATGGAATTTCTATAACGGGTTTTCCTTTAACAGGTGAATCCACTGATAAATTTTTAAAAACTGCATATTTATTATCTTGGGAAGATTTAAATATAGTATTATTAGGACATTGTTCAGATCCAATTCCAGCTTCGTTAATGGAAGAATTTATTGAAGCTGATATTTTGTTTTTGCCAGTTGGCGGACATTTTCTTGAACCGTCTGTTGCTGCAAGAACGGTGAAGCAAATTGAGGCAAAAATAGTGATTCCTTATTTTTCAAAAGAATATTCAGAATTTTTAAAAGCGCTTGGGCAAAAAGCGGATTCAATGGAAAAATTTGTTTTTAAGAAAAAAGATATTTTATCAGAAAAAGGCCGTCCAATCCTATTAACTGAACTATAATTTTTATTTATGAATAAAATAAATGAATTAATAAAGAAAGCTAAGAATCCAACGAAGAGAACTAAGGATACAACTATAATTTTATTTTCGTTGATATTATTATCTATAATAGTAATTATATGGTTCAATTATTTAGGAAGTATTTTTTCAAGTGGAGTTTAAATATATTTAATTAACAAAAGAGTAGCGCAAAAATTTTAAATAATTTATTAAGAAAAATATGAATTCAGAAGAAAGAGATATAACAAAAGAACTTAAAGAATCGTACCTTGACTACGCGATGTCTGTTATCGTTTCTCGCGCATTGCCTGATGTTCGCGATGGATTAAAGCCGGTTCATCGTCGTGTTTTATGGGCTATGTGGGACGCTGGGATAACGAGCTCAAGCAAATTTAGAAAATCTGCAAATGTAGTTGGAGAGGTTATGGCGAAATATCATCCTCATGGCGATTCCGCGATTTACGATACTTTGGTTAGAATGGCGCAAGATTTTTCTTTGAGATATTTATTGGTTCAAGGACAAGGAAATTTCGGTTCAATTGATGGCGATTCTCCAGCTGCTATGAGATATACAGAAGCAAGATTGGCAAAAATTTCTCAAGAAATGCTTATTGATATTGACAAAGATACGGTTGATTGGATGCCTAACTATGACAATACAAGAGAAGAACCGAAAGTGCTTCCCGCAAAACTTCCAAATCTTCTTTTAAACGGAACAGTTGGAATTGCTGTTGGTATGGCGACGAATATACCTCCGCATAATCTTAATGAAGTTTGTGACGCTATTTTGTATCTTGCAAAGAATCCAGAAGCGACAACGGAAGATCTTTTACAATTTGTTAAAGGTCCAGATTTTCCTACTGGCGGAATAATCTATGGAGCAAAAGATTTTAAGGAAGCATATGTTACTGGAAGAGGCGCCATTTTAACCCGCGCAAAAGCAGAAATAGTTGAAAAGAAAAGCGATCGTCAATTTGATATTATAATTACAGAAATACCATATCAGGTGAATAAAGCCGAGCTTATAAAATCAATTGCCGAGTTGGCTCAGGAAAAGAAAATAGAGGGTATTCGCGATCTAAGGGATGAATCTGATAGAGAAGGAATGAGAATTGTTATAGAACTTAAAAATGATGTGTCTCCTCAGAAAGTTTTAAACTGGCTTTATAAACATACGGATTTGCAAAAGAATTTTAATATGAATATGTTGGCGCTTGTTAATGGCGTTGAACCACGTCTTTTGTCACTCAGAGATTTTCTTGATGCTTATATTGCTCATAGAAAAGAAATAGTAAAAAGAAGAACTCAGTTTGATTTAAAGAAAGCGCAAGACAGAGCGCATATTCTTGAAGGACTTGCGATAGCGCTTGACGCGATTGATCGCGTGATTGCGACTATTAAAAAGTCAAAAGACAAAGATGAAGCGCACTCAAGTTTAATGAAATTATTTAAACTTTCCGATTTGCAGGCAACTGCTATTTTGGAAATGAAACTTCAGACACTTGCTGCTCTTGAAAGACATAAAATAGAAGACGAATTAAAAGAAAAACATAAACTTATAGAAGAACTTAATTTGATATTAAAGAGCCCTGTAAAGATTTTAAAAATTATAACAGACGAAGTTGAAGAGCTCAAAGAAAAATATGGCGATGAAAGAAGAACGCTTGTTATTGATAGCACGCCGGAAGCAGTTGCGGACGAAGATCTTATTCCAGAAGAAAGCGCGATAGTCACTGTTTCGAGTGGTGGATATATAAAGAGACTTCCACCTGAAATATTTAAACTTCAACGTCGCGGAGGAAAAGGTTTAATTGGGTCTGATGTTGCAGATGAAGATTTCCTTTCGCAGTTTTTTAGCGCAAACACACACGACAACGTGTTATTTTTCACTGACCGCGGAAGAGTTTTCCAAACAAAAGTTTATGAAATTCCACAAGCTACACGCACATCAAAGGGGAAAGTTATCCAAAATTTTTTAGAATTGCCTGCTGATGAAAAAGTAAGCGCAATTGTTAATTATTCTTTGAAAGCTGAAAAGAAAAAATATTTAATGCTTGTTACTAAAAAAGGATTAATAAAGAAGACGGCAATTGAAGATTTTAAAAATATTAGAAGAAATGGAATTATTGCTATCTCATTAAAAAAGGGAGATTTATTGAAATGGGTAAAATTAACAAGTGGTTCTAACGAAGTTATTTTGGCGACGAAAGAAGGACAGTCAATAAGATTCAACGAAAAACAAATTAGATCTATGGGGAGAACAGCTTCTGGCGTTCGCGCTATAAAATTAAAAAAGCAGAATGACGAAGTTTCAGGATTTGATATAATAGAAGATAAGACAGATGCGAAATTTTTGGTTGTTATGGAAAATGGTTTTGCAAAGCAAACAAATATCAAAGAATATAAATTGCAAAATCGTGGAGGTTCTGGAATCGCTACGGCAAAAATTACTCCAAAAACCGGTAAATTAGTTTCAGCTCATATAATAACAACTGAGACTGAAATATTCGCTCTTTCTGCAAAAGGTCAAATGATTCGCACGGAAATAAAAACGGTAAGAGAAACTGGAAGAGCTGCGCAAGGTGTGAAAATTATGAATTTGAATAGCGGAGACAGAGTCGCAGCGACAATTGTTACATAAATAATTTATTTTGCGCAAAAATATGCCAAAAAAATTTACACAACAACAAATTTTAATAATCATAGGAGGTCTGGTAATCGTTGTTGGACTTCTTTATCTTTTATTTAGTGGCGCGAATTCAAAAAAACAAGTTCAACAGAAAACTACCATAACGGTTTGGGGGATAGAACCTTCAAAAGTGTTTTCAGATTTAATAGTTTCTTACACTGCGTTTCGTAAAAATGCTTCTGTGAATTATGTAAGTGTTGATCCATCGCAATATTATAATAAGTTGCTTACCGCGCTTGCCACTGGAAATGGTCCAGATGTTTTTGAAATAGGGAACCGTGATTTGCCAAAATGGAAATCGGCGTTATCTCCTATGTCAACTTCAACTTTTGGGAATCAATTTGATTTAGCAAAACTTGAAAGCTATTTTCCAAATGTCGTGGAAAGCGATTTTGTTTCTAATGGACAGATTTACGGTTTGCCATTATCAATTGATACACTTGCGATGATTTATAATAGTGATTTTTTGAATTCAGCAGGGATTGCAAATCCTCCAAAAACTTGGGATGAATTTGACGCCGACGTCCAAAAACTTAGGATTTTAGATCCTTCTGGTAAAATTATACGCGCTGGCGCAGCTATTGGAGGAAGCGAAGCGAGCATATACAACGCCCCTGATATACTTTCTCTTTTAATGTTGCAAAACGGAACGACTATGATTGATCAATATAAAACTTCAGCGCAATTTGCGAATCAAGGTTCTTCTGTAAATTCTGGGCTTTCTGCTTTTAATTTCTATCTCCAATTTGCAAATGCGGGTTCTCCTTATTATACGTGGAATGATTCAATGGGGGACGCGACTCAGAGTTTTATAAATGGGAATACGGCAATTATATTTGATTATGAATCAGCTATTGCAAATATAAAAAATAAAGCTCCATTTTTAAATATCGGTATCGCGCCAATACCACAATTATCTACAACAACTTTTATAAATTATCCGAAATATAATGGGTTTGTTGCTTCAAAATTAGGTAATACTTCTGCCGCTTGGGATTTTATTTTATATTTGACTACTTATACTGAAGGTGAGAATATTTATGTGAAGGATACTGGAAATCCTCCAGCGCAAAGAGTTGCGATTGCGACGGCGGAAAGCGATCCAAATCTTAGTGTTTTTGCGACACAAGCATTGACTGCAAAATCTTGGTATGAAGCTGATAGTTCAAAAATAGATTCAATATTTAATTTGGCAATTCAGCAAGCATTGAGCGGTTCTGTTAGCTCTCAAAAAGCTTTGAGCGTCGCGCAAGATTCAGTAACATCATTGATGTCAAATAATCAATAATTAATAAAATGTTTAAAAAAATAATTTATGGTCTTAGTTTAGGAATTATTATAGTTCCATTATTCGCGCCGATTTCAGCTATGGCAGCTCCTAAGATTTGGCCAACGGGATTTTGGGGTCCGATTGTCTCATGCACGGGAAATCCTTACAATACGACTTTATCTACAACTACGGCATCTACAACTAATAATACGACGACTTACACTATCCCTTATTCTGAAAATAAAAATGCTTGCACAAGTTTATGCGACTTGGTAAACACTGCTATAAATCTTATTTATTTTGGAATATCTCTTGCGTTGTTTATAATAACTCCTATTTTATTTGCTTGGGGCGGAATAAAGTTTATGATTTCGCAAGGTAATCCTAATGGTATATCAGGGGCTAAGAAAATATTAACCGGAGCTATTGTTGGTTTACTTATTGTTCTTGGTGCATGGCTTATTGTAAATACAATAGTAGGATTTTTGAATATATCAAATGTCGGTGGTTTTAGTTTAAAAGGATGTAGTGTTTCAGGCACTCAGACTGGCAACGTGGGTGGTACTTGGTAATTTAAAATGAGCAAATATTGTATAGTTAGCAATTTTATGAATTTTTTTAAAAATAATTATCAAATTAAATCAAACTTTTTTAAAAAAGCGTTTATTGTTTTTTTTATTATTTTAATTGTTACTATCCCAGCTTTTGTTTTTGCGCAGGTCACTATTAATCCAAATCTTCCTGGCGCCAAAATACAAACATCAAACAATAATCCTTGCACTTCTATTATTAACTTTTATTGGTTTGCAATATTTATAAGTGGAATACTTGCTTTCGGAGCTATTGTATATGGTGGAATAAAATATCAACTTGCAGCAGGAAATCCTAGCGGAGAAAGCGAAGGTAAAAAATGGATAACAGGAGCTCTTGAAGGATTACTTCTTTTATTTTCAGCATATCTTATATTAAAGATAATTAATCCAAATCTTACTAAATGCCAATTACCAGAACTTTCATTTGTAAAGACGCCTACCATAAATTTTCAAAGTACAACTGTAGCGCCCGTAGGGCTTAAGTGCAATAATGGCATTTCCGCTACTAACGGCACATCATTTACTGACGAATGTTATCCTATAACTTCTGTTGGTTGCAAGCCACCATCCGAGCAACCTAATAGAAGTTTAAGTTGTTCAGCTTCTATTCCTATGAATGCAGTTCTTTCTTGTATGGCACAAAAATTAGGAAGTAATTATTTTATAGTTACAGAAGCAATGCCACCTACAGTTGTTCATAAATCTCATTGTCATACAGATGGTTGTTGTGTTGATACAAAATTAAATGTTGGAGTTACACAAAGTAATTTAGATAATTTGATTAATACTGCAAAATCTTGTGGGGCTGGAGAGGTTTTAAATGAATATGCAGGTTTTCATGGCAAAACTTATATAACTACGACAGGGGATAATGTTCATATTCAAGCATCGGGCTGTAAATAATAATTATTATGAAAAAATTTATTATCATTTTAATAGTTGTCATCATAGTATCGGCGATCAGCTATTTTATTTTTATAAAAAATAATTCTCAAATTTCAAATACTCAAGTACAAAATAATTTATTACCAGCGGTTTCAACTGGGACAAATAATGAAACTACTACTAATACAGTTTCGTCATCAGAAAACGGTATGGAAAATTTATCTAATCCTACGTCTTCTTTAAACAACTCGCCTAGAGCGTCCGATGTCTTTTCAAATACTCCAAGTGGTCAGACATTTCAAATACAAACTCCAAAAGGCATAGTTCAGGTTAATAATTTTTATTTATCAAATCCGATTGTTGATGAGGGAGGAACTTTATTAATAGAACAGAGTGAAAATTATACTATAACCTACGATCCTACAACTGGAGCTTTTTGGATTATTATAAATGGAATACCGTTTGATAGTTTCAGAAATATTGCTGAACAAGATTTTTTAAAGTTATTAAATATTTCAAAAGGTGATGCTTGTAAATTAATAGTTTCAATTAGCGCGCCATACGATCCTTATAATCCATCTTCATTTAAAGAGTTCCCATTAAGTTTTTGCTCTGGTTCCGTTCAATTGAAATAAAAAATATTTTTTATAATTTGTGTTATAATAAAAATATGAGAAAAATCAAAATTTTATTAACAATGATAGCGATGGGGAATTTCGGCATTGTTTTTAACGCGCTCGCTGATAATAGTTTAGATCTCCCAAACCCGTTGGGTTGTTCAGATGGAATATGTGTTACGACTAAAATAATAAATTTTATATTTATGTTAGCTGCTCCAATCTGCGCTATAATGGTTTTATGGGGTGGTTTTAAGATGATGACATCATCTGGAGATCCAGAAAAATTTTCTTCAGGCAAGAAGACACTCCTTTACGCCGCAGTAGGATTTGTGGTCGTTCTTCTTGCAAATAGTGTGGTATCAATAATAGGAAGTATTTTTAAATAAAAAATAATTAGAAATATAAAATTATGGTTAACAAATTTAAAAGTTTATTTTATAAATTTAATCACAGCGCCCAATTTTTAGGATTTGTGGCTGCGACATTGTTTTCAAACATTTTGTTTTTCTTCACAAATACAAGTGTGACATCAGCTCAAACAAACGGAATTCAAATAAATAGCGTTTCAGAAATAGGGTCAAAGGTTCTTTGTCCTATATTTAATACGCTTTTCTGGATATCTATAATCATTGCTTCAATTATGATTGTATACGCTTCTTTTATTTATGCGACGGCGGAAGATGACGCAAAGAAGGTTTCAAAAGGTCATCATATATTAATTTATGCCGCTGTTGGTGTTGCTGTCGCGCTTATTGCAAAATCTGCGCCTGGTATTGTAGGAAGTATTTTTGGAGTGACAGGATTAACCGTTTGTTAATTTATTGACGGTATATACTCTAATTTGCTATAATTAAAAAGTAAATTCTGAAAGGTCGAAAATATTAAATAAAAAAATAAAAATGAAAAAATTTTTAGGAAAGGTTTTTAAAATAGGAACACCGGTTGCTTTTTTACTTCCAGCATTTGTTTTTGCTCAAGTTTCAACACCTCCTACTGTTTTGTCTGGTGGAATAGGAAGCGTTGCGTCAACTCTTTGTGTCATTTTTAATTGGATGTTTTATTTTCTCGTTATCTTAGCAATTATATTTGTTGTAGTTGCCGCTTTTAGATATCTATTTGCTGCTGGTGATCCTGCAAAAGTTAAATCTGCTGGTCACGCGCTTATATATGCCGCTGTTGCAATTGCGGTTGGACTTTTAGCTAAATCGGTTCCTGGTATTGTTTCTACTCTTATGGGTGGATCAAATATTGTAGGTTGCTAATTATATATAATCTAAAAGCCCCGCAATGCGGGGTTTTTAGATTTCTAATTTTTATACTATTATAAGATAGTACTTGCTGGGGTGGCGAAATTGGTATACGCGCAAGGTTTAGGACCTTGTGGGAGCAATCCCTTGGGAGTTCAAGTCTCCCCTCCAGCACTATCATTTGCTCGAACTTTTTTATAGCAGAATAAAGAGTTGAATGGCTCAAATACTGAGAAATGAGCCATTTAGAAAATGGACTCGGTTTTGCCAAAACTATTTTCTGAGGAAAGGATTCCGTAAAACTTCGACTGATTTTCTTTTTTGAATTCGGGAGGGTTTTCTTCTTAGATTCTGCACTCATTCATTCCCCAGACCTCTTTCTGTGGGCAGAATCTGAATTTATTTTGGAAAAGTTTCGGGACAGAATATATTAAATTTAAAATTTCTTAAAAATATCTAGTTTTGTTTTTATTGAGTCTAATATTTTTTCTAAAAATTCTGAACGTTTTGGGTCGCTCCCGTCTCTTGGTGCGTCACTTAATTTATACCCTAAAATTTTTGCCATATATTCACCAGCTTCATCTGGGTCTAATATAAATTCTGGATTTTTATCTTTAACAGATTGTATTTTACCTACTTGTCTTTTCCATGTTGAATTTGAAAAAGATTTTTTTTGTTCATCAGTCAACAAATTATTATATAAATATTCTGGTAAATTTGTATTAAGATAATCCATCATTTCTTTTAATTCTGCTATACCATAACCTCTTTTTAAATCCTCGATATTTCCTTTTATAAGCCATGCTCCAGCATTACCAAAAAATGGATACCATTCACCTGAAATTTTTCCTCCTGTTCCGCCACTACTTTGATAAAAAGGTATTTGCACACCATTTACATCTGCTATTACAGCAATTCTTGTGCCGTTTTGTAAAATATATTTTTTACCATCTTCGCTTTCTACAAAAACAGATTTTTCAAATAATTCATTTAATCTTTCATTAAAAGGTAACCCCTTTTCAATTTGTGGTAAATCAAGAAATTTTTCTTCATTTTTATCAAATTTATTTACAATATTATTTATTTGATTTTGTTCAAAATTTTTATTCATAAAATTATTTTTCGTTTTGTTTAAAATTCTACTGCGTGAAAATAAATAAAAGATTATTATTCGTTTCTTCTTTTTCCGTGGAAAGCTTTATGAACTTCTTTGAGAGCTTTATCTGTTAAATGCGTATAAACTTGTGTTGTTGATATATTTGAATGACCTAAAAGTTCTTGAACAGATCTTATATCTGCGCCATTTATTAAAAGATCTGTTGCAAAACTATGTCTCAGCTCGTGCGCATGCACATGCGATGGTATTCCTGCTTCAATTGATCTTTTATTTATTAATCGCTGAACCGCTCTTGGCGTTATTTTTCCTATAATTTTTCCAGATTTATTAATGCTTACGAAAAGCGCTTCTTCGGCATCTGTTCTTTTAGATAGATATTTTTGTATGGCTGTTTTTGCGTCATCTGATATAAAAACAACTCTTAATTTGTCGCCTTTTCCACGCACGGAAATTTCTCCGCGATTCAAATCTATATATCGGCTAAGATTGCAAAGTTCTGAAAGTCTAAGTCCTGTAGAAAAAAACGTTTCTAAAATAGCTTTATCTCTTAAATCCCTAATAGTTTCTCCTTTCGGCGCGCTCAGAAGTCTTTCAAGGTCTTTATATTCAAGAACTTCTATTTGTCTTGATGGGATTTTCGGCAATTCTATTTTTTCTGGAGCTAATGTTTTTATGTCTCTTTTTGCTAAATACTTCAAAAAATTTCTAATGGCTATCACATAATAACTTTGAGTTACTCTCTTTAGAGGTTTTACATTTTTCGTGTCGTTATCTTTTTCTAAGATATTCTTGCGCGCCAAAGCTATACGAAATTCTCTTACTGTTTCATCTGTAATTTCTTTTGGGGTTGATATCTTTGAAAAATTAAGAAAAACATTTATGTAATGTTCATAATTTTCTCTCGTCTTTGCAGATCTATTTTTTTCTATCTCAAGATAGTCAAGATAATCTTTTAAAAGTTTTCTAATTTCTGATTGCATTAAATAAATTATAACTCTAATTGATCAAGAGGTTAAACTTAGATATAAAATGAAGTCTCTCTTTGTTTGTGTTGTCTGTGAAGGATATTCTCCGAAGTCTATCTCTGCTCCCGAAGTCTCTCTTCGTCCGCGAAGTGAGACTTCACAAAGATGTATTTGCCCAAAGTCTTTTCCCCACGAATTTTTTCCCCGTTTCCGAAGTCTCTCTTCGTCTGCGAAGTGAGACTTCATAAAGATGTATTTGTCCCTCTGCTTCCGAATTCTCTTCGTCCCCGAAGTGAATTTTTTCCCCGTTTTCGAAGTCTCTCTTCGTCTGCGAAGTGAGACTTCATAAAGATGCTTTATCCTAATTCTTTTATCCTATCTTTTTTTATTGTTGTTAATTAAGTTGTCTTTGGAGTTAAAAATAGGGCGTGGTTATGCTGGCACTTGTTTTTTGGCAATATGTTGTTATAATAAATATATGCTTACAAAAAGGGTTAAATCAAAGATATCTAAAGAACACGGAAAACACGAGAAAGACACTGGTTCTGCAAGTGTTCAAATAGCTTCATTGTCTTATCAAATTGATGAGTTGGCAAAACATTTAAAAAAGAATCCTAAGGACAATCATTCTCGTCGCGGTCTTTTAAAAATGGTTTCAAAACGTAGAAAATTTATGACGTATATGAAGAAAAAGGAACCTTCTTTATATGACAAATTGGTGAAAAAATTGGATCTTAAGCGCTAATGAAGCAAATTCAAAATTATCCAAGTCAGCGTGTAGGAATTTTTATTGATGTTGTAAATTTGTATCACTCTGCAAAAAATTTATATCATGGCAGGGTAAATTATTCTGAATTGATGAAGACGTTGATTGCCGGACGTCAATTTGTTCGCGCAATGGCGTATGTTGTAAAAAGCGAAGGAGTCATTGATCCTCATCAATATAATAATAGAAAAAATAAAAATAATTATTCTAATCAACCTTCTTCAAGTTCTTCAGAAGGAGCGTTTTTTGAAGCGCTTGAAAAATCAGGGTTGGAACTTCGCGTAAAAGATTTGCAAATTTTTGTTGATGGCACAAAAAAAGGCGATTGGGATGTCGGTATGACGGTTGATGCAATAAGGCAATCGTCATCTTTGGATGTTGTTGTTTTAGTGACTGGAGATGGAGATTTTGTTCCGCTTATTGAATATCTTCGTTTTGGCGCTGGAAAAATTGTTGAAGTTGCGGCTTTTGGCAGGAGCGCTTCTCAAAAACTTCAGGAGGCTGCAGATAGGTTTATTAACATAGAAGAGATTCCGAGAATTATCATAAAACATTAATTTAAAAAAGTCGTTGTTAAAAAATATAAATAATATGGAAAGAAAAAAATTTAATACAAAAGTTGCAGGTAAAGATTTGGTAATAGAAGTCTCTTCTTTGGCAGAACAAACAAATGCGGCAGTTATCGCTAAATATGGAGAAACTGTTATTTTAGCGACTACTGTTATGGGAAAGAGAGACGAAAATATTGATTATATGCCATTAAGAGTTGAATATGAAGAAAAATTTTATGCTGCTGGAAAGATAATAGGAAGTCGTTTTGTTCGTCGCGAAGGAAGAGCTTCAGAAGAAGCTGTTCTCGCTGGAAGATTGGTTGATAGAACTATAAGACCTTTGTTTGATCAAAGAATTCGTCGCGAAATACAGGTTGTTATTACAGTTCTTCAAATTGATGAAGAAAATGATCCAGAATTTATTGGATTACTTGGCGCGTCTTGCGCTCTCGCGATATCTGACATTCCATGGAATGGCCCTGTCGCTGGCGTTCGCGTGGTAAAATTTTCAGATGGAATAAAAATAAATCCTGATAATTCTTATGTTGAATCAAATCCTCCTGTTTTTGATATGTTTGTATCTGGATCAAAAGATCGCATAAATATGCTTGAATTTGGAGGTTTAGACGCGCAAGAGGATGAAGTCGTTGAAGGTTTTGAATCTGCGCAAAACGAAATTAATAATTTGATTTCATTTATTGAAAATATTAGAAATGAAATTGGAAAACCAAAAGTTGAAGTCGCGCTTGCCGAACCTGACGAAGCTGTTCGCGCTGCTCTTAATGAATATATTGCGGACAAACTTGAATCAGCTGTATATCATCCCAATAAGATGGAACAACAAAATGCTATCGCAAAGTTAAAAAATGATTTAATCGTTTATTTGAAAGAATCTTTTTCAGAAAAAAAAGATATAAATTGGGCGTCTGTGGATCTTATGTTTGAAGAAGCGATAAATGATCTTATACATAAAAATATTTTAGAAAAAGAGATGCGTCCTGACGGAAGAAAACTTGATGAGCTTCGTCCTCTTTCTGCCGAAGTTGGTTTATTTTCAAGAACACATGGATCTGCGCTTTTTATCCGTGGAAATACTCAAGCTCTTGCAATAACTACGCTTGCCGCGCCTGGAGCTGAGCAAATTATTGAAACAATGGAAACGACAGATAAAAGAAGATTTATGTTGCATTATAATTTTCCGCCTTTTTCTGTTGGCGAAATCGGATCCTTTAGAGGTCCTGGTAGAAGAGACATAGGGCATGGAAATCTTGCTAGAAAATCTTTAGAGAGACTTATTCCATCAAAAGAAGAATTTCCTTACACGATTCGTGTCGTTTCTGAAATTATGTCTTCAAACGGATCGTCTTCAATGGCTACTGTTTGTGCTTCTTCTCTTTCTCTTATGGATGCTGGCGTTCCGTTAAAAAAGCCAGCTGCTGGAATTGCTATGGGGCTTATTATGTCAGATGTGAACCATTATAAAGTTATGACAGACATTCAAGGACCAGAAGATCACCACGGAGATATGGATTTCAAAATTGCAGGAACAAAGGACGGTATCACTGGCATGCAAATGGATGTCAAAGTTGATGGGTTGACTATTGAGATTTTAAAAAAGACAATGGAGCAGTCAAAGAAAGCTCGTCTTCAAATATTATCAGTTATAACAAATACACTTTCAGCTCCACGTGAAAAACTTTCTCCTTTTGCTCCAACAATTTATCAATTAAAAATAAGCGTTTCTAAAATTGGAGCTCTTATTGGACCTGGCGGAAAAACTATTAATGGCTTAAAAGAAAAATACAGTCTTGACAGTATAGATGTTGATGAAGATGGGGGAGTTTTTGTCGCTGGAACTGACGTTTCAAAAGTAGAAAAGGCGATTGCAGAAATTAAAGCGCTTACAAGAGAATTTAAAGTTGGCGAAATTGTAGAAGGCGACGTTGTAAAAATTATGGATTTTGGAGCTATTGTTGATCTTGGCGGAGGAAAAGACGGGATGATACATGTTTCAGAACTCAAAAACGGTTTTGTAAAAAATGTTGAAGACGTTGTAAAAGTTGGCGATTTTGTTCGCGCTAAAATTATTCGCGCTGACGAAGACGGTAGAATCGGACTTTCTATAAAGCAATTAGAAGAATAGTTTTTTCTGTTATTATCCATCTCCCTCTGTCATTCCCGTTCCCGTTTTCACGAGGATAAACTCCGGCGGAAATGATAAATGAAACAAATTTTTTTCCCTATGTCATCCTCCGTGAAGACGGAGGATCCAAGCTTCCAATCTTCTGTATTTTGTATTTAAATTATTATTTTTCTACTGTTCAATTATAAAACGGGGATTCAAAGCTTGGATTCCCGCCTCCGCGGGAATGACAGAGGGGAAAGATTTCAAGACTTACATATAGTAGACATCCTTTGTGGGAATGACAGAGGGGACGAAATTTCTTTCTATTATTCCGCTATTTAGGGAAATAAGAATAATAAAAAGGGAATGTTTTTTTCTTGTCATCCTCCGTGAAGACGGAGGATCCAAGCTTCCAATCTTCTGTATTTTGTATTTAAATTATTATTTTTCTACTGTTCAATTATAAAACGGGGATTCAAAGCTTGGATTCCCGCCTCAGCGGGAATGACAGAATAAAGTATTCCGAGATTGTATCTCTTTACCAAGATACGATCTCATTATATTTTTATGATTTTTTGTGTTAAAATACTTATAAAATATAAATATAAATAATTATGGAAGATAATCAAAATACATCAAAATCTTTTTCAAATATTCCATCATCTTCTGCTGAGGTAAAAATTCGCACTATGAAATCTGACATAGAATCATTTAAAGAAAGTGGTGGTTCGAGTCCTCAGTTTGCAAAAGTAAAAGTTGCTGGATTATCTATTGATCCGCCAATTTCAAAAGAAAGCGTTTTTCCTGAGCAGGCAGAAAGTGTTTCCGAAAATCATTCTTCACAACAAAAAAATGAAGTTGTTGAAACAAACAATAAAAAATCTGGAAATTTTTTTGGAAAGTTTATTTTAACATTATTTATACTTCTCATTTTGGGAGGAATTGGATTTTTTGCATATACAAAGTTTTTTTCAAATAAGAATAGCTTGCCAAGTAATAATTCAGGCGCTGCTCAAAATAACGCCGTAAATTCTGGGGCTTCTTCTTCAAGCTCTCAATCAAATGTTGTTCCTGTCTCGCTTAATCCGACTTCAACAAGCATTGTTACGCCAACTGTTTTATCAAACCATGTGTCTTTATTTAAAATAGCTCCAGATGCTAATGTAACATTTTTGCTTTCATCATCTAATTCTGTTAATAGCGCTTCTGATTTAGAGACATATAGTCAAAAACTTCTTAATGCTTTATCTTCGGTAAATAAAAAATCCAGTTTTATTGAAATTACTGTCAAAAATTCTGATGGAACATATCTTAATATAGGGGATTTGTTTTCAAATGCTGGAATTAATTTTTTTGACCAGAATTTTTTGTTTAGCAATTTTAATCCTGACGCTTCATTTTTTGTATATAAAGATAAAAATGGAAACTTTTGGCCTGGTTACGTTTTATCAACGCTTCAGAATGTTAATTCTAATTTAATTAGTTCAGTGGCGAATGACATTGAATCTTCTCAATCTATAAACAATATATTTATTAATGGATCTTGGAATATGGCGTCTTCTGGTTTTTCAAATCTTATTATTTCAAGCGACACATTGAGAGCTGTTAATTTTACTGGAAATGGTCAAAGCGCTTTCGTTTATGGGTGGGTTAATAACGATTTAATAATCAGTTCGTCTCGCGATGGTTTTGTCCAAGCGATGAAACATTTATAAAATAGATTTTTTTCAAATAATAAATAAAATAGACACCGCGATGGTGTCTATTTTATTTATAAAAACAAATTATATTTTATTCTTCTGCGCTCTCGGCTTTATTTTTTTTGGTATATTTGGTTTCTGGATTTTTGATATCTTCATTTATTGCTTCAATGATTTTTTGAAGAAGTTCTTTGTCTTCTTTTAATTTAGCTCGCGCGTTTTCAAACCCGACCCCAATTTTTATTATTTCTTTGTCGTTTAAGAAAGAAAGAGTTGATCCTGATTTTTTAACAATTCCTCTTTCAATCGCATTATTTAAAACATCTCCTTCGTAAGATATTCCGTCTACAAAAAGAATGTCAAATTCTGCCACTCTAAATGGCGGAGCTACTTTGTTTTTTGCGACTTTTGCCTTAACGCGATTTCCAACTATTTCTTCTCCTTTTTTAACTTGGGCTATTCTTCTAATATCAATACGGACAGACGCGGCGAATTTAAGAGCAAGACCCCCAGGTGTCGTTTCGGGATTTCCAAACATAACGCCTATTTTCATTCTTAATTGATTTATAAATATTATCAATGTTTGTGTTTGACTTGCTATTGCGGTGAGTTTGCGAAGCGCTTGCGCCATCATTCTCGCTTGTCGTCCTACGTGTTGTTCTCCCATTTCTCCTTCTATTTCAGCTTTTGGAGTTAACGCTGCCACTGAGTCAACAACGACTACGGAAATCATTTTTGATCTGACTAAACTTTCCAATATATTAAGAGCGTCTTCTCCGCAATCAGGTTGAGATATTAAAAGTTCGTTAACATTAACGCCTAATTTTGCCGCGTATTCTGGATCCATTGCGTGCTCTGCGTCTATAAAAGCGGCTCTCCCGCCTTGTTTTTGAGCTTGAGCTACGACATTTAATGCTAATGTGGTTTTTCCGCTTGATTCAGGTCCATATATTTCTACTATTCTTCCACGAGGCAATCCTCCAACTCCGAGTGCTATATCTAAGGAGAAAGATCCTGTCGGAATTACAGAAACATTTGTATTGCTTATTTCTCCTAATCTCATTATTGCTCCTTCTCCAAATTTTTCTTGTAAGGAAGAGAGTAAACTGTTTAATTCATTAGAAGATTTTTCTTTTCCATCTCCATCTTTTTTCTTTTTTTCAACAGTTGTTTCTTTTTGTTTTTTTGTCATATTTTTATTTATTTAATTTCATTATAAATTATAGCAGATTTTTCGTTAAATGCATATTAATATTTTTTTAATAAAAAATAACGAGAGTGAATTAACGAATTTTCTCCCGAAGTCTCTCTTCGTCTGCGAAGGCATTTCCCCGAAGTCTCTCTTCGTCTTCGAAGTGAGACTTCCCAAGTATGTATTTGTCCCAAGTCTTTTCTCCATTCCCGAATTCTCTCCCTGCGAAGTGAGACTTCTAAAATATGTATTTCACCAGATCTCTCTTCGTCCCTAAATAATCTCTCTGTTTCAGAATTTTCTCTTCACGCGGTAAATTTCATTAATGAACCAATAATCCGTTTTGAGTAGATGATTGTTGTATTGTCTGTGTGGCGTTTTTTTCAATTGTCTTAGTGGCATTTATGATTGTTGTTGTCGGAGTTTGAGTTTGAATATTTGAATTGTTGTATATTATTTGTTCAACCAAGTCAGCTTCGCTTCCAAGGAATTTTTTCGCTGTTATCTTAAATGTGTTTTGATTATTTGAGAAAAGAAGGACATTTTTTTGCCATGTCCCATCTGGCGCAATATTTATATTTTCTCCATTTATAGACAATGAATCAGCGTTGCTGACTTTTCCTTGAAGTGTTATTTCCGAAGATGATGCTGTGTATGGATTTTGATTTGGGAATGTTAAAGATAAAACTGGTTGTCCTATCATCTTTCTAAATTGCAAAGCCATATATATTCCGGTTATTAAAATAACGATTGCCAATATGATATATTTCATAGGATTCTTTTTTGCAAATCTATTTTTTGGCAAAAGATCTTTGGCGCCAGATTTTTTAACGGCGCTTTCTTTTTTTATTTCTTCCCACCATTCTTCTCCATTAAAATCCAATACATTTCCAAGTTTAATCACGTAACCTCTAAAATATGGCGCCGATGGCAATCCTTTGAAATTTCCACTTGCTATGTTTTCAAGATTATTCTTTGAAATTCCGGTTATGTCAGAAAGTTTTTTAAGACTTATATTTTTTTGTCTTAATCTTTCTATAAAGAATTTTTCAAAATTATTATTTTCTTCGTGATCCATACTTTAAATTATAAACACTTTTCGTAATTTTGGAATACCTGCGCATTTAATATTAGAAAAGACGCCGATGAAGCAATAGGCTTCCCGAAGTCTCTCTTTATCTGCCAAGGAGTTTTCCCGAAGTCTCTTCCTGCGAAGTGAGACTTCATAAAGATGTATTTGTCTAAAGTCTCTCTTCGTCTGCGAAGTGAGACTTCCTAATATGTATTTGTCCTGCATTTTCTTTTTTCCCCGAATTCTCTTTCTCTGTTTCCGAAGTCTCTCTTCGTCCGCGAAGTGAGACTTCATAAAGATGTATTTGTCCGAAGTCTTTTCCCCACGAATTTTTTCCCCGCTCCCGAAGTCTCTCTTCGCTCGCGAAGGATATTTTCCCGAAGTCTCTCTTCGCTCGCGAAGTGAGACTTCATAAAGATGAATTCTTTAATCCGTTAATTCTTTAATTCTTCAACTTATATACGAAGTCTAGTTTCGCCAATTATAGAGATTCAACTTTGGCGATTGTCTCAATAGGAATTCAAAATTTAAGAAAGTCTTTCCTCTATTTTTTCAATATTTACATCTCTTGGTTTTGCTCCGTCTCCCGGACCGATTAATTCTTGGCTTTCCATAATGTCAAGCAATCTCGCAGCTCTTGCATAACCAACTTTTAATCTTCTTTGAAGCAACGAGGCAGATGCTTTTTTTGCTTCTAAAACTACCGCGATCGCTTCTTCTAATAATTCATCTTCGTCTTCATCTTCAAGATATTCTCCAAAATCTTGTTGTTGTGTTGAATTTTCCGATCCAATTTTTTCAAAATTTAATTCTTTTTCTTGTTCTGGTTGGTCAACTTTATTATGTTCTTTTATAAAATCTACTACTCCTTTAATTTCTTCTTCTGTTATGAAAGAACCCTGAATACGCTTTGGTTTTGAAAGATCTGCTGATAAAAACAACAAGTCTCCGTGTCCTAAAAGTTTTTCAGCTCCAGCTGTGTCTATTATTGTTCTTGAATCTATTTGACTTGCAACTTGCAATGCTATTCTTGATGTTATGTTTGCCTTAATTAATCCAGTTATGACTTCAACAGAAGGTCTTTGCGTTGAAAGAATAAGATGTATTCCTGTCGCGCGCGCCATTTGCGCAAGACGAATTATTGACGCTTCAACTTCTTTGCCATAAGATGCCATTAAATCAGCAAGTTCATCTATAATAATAACGATATATGGCATAGGATCTTCTTTGTTTGATTCGTTATAACTTTTTATATCGCGACAGCTTGCTTGTTGAAGAACACTATATCTTCTTTCCATTTCTGATAGCGCCCAGCGGAAAACTCCAGCGGCTTTTTTATTTTCTGTGATTACTGGGCTTACAAGATGTGGTATTCCTTCATATACTGAAAGTTCAACTCGTTTTGGATCTATCAAAATAAGCTTCATCGTTTTTGGAGAGTTTTTATAGAGTAAAGATATTATTATTGAATGCACAAAGATAGATTTTCCGGATCCTGTTGCTCCAGCGATCAAAAGGTGTGGCATCTTTTCGATATTGCCAAAAACTGGTTCGCCAGAGACGTCTCTTCCAAGCGCAAACCCTAAACTATTTTTTTGAAATTCTGGATAGTTCATTAAATTGCCGAGACGAACAATCGCCGCTGCTTTATTCGGAACTTCAACTCCAACGAGAGATTTTCCAGGGATTGGCGCTTCAATGCGTATTGGATGAGCGGCTAAAGATAATGATAAATCTTGACTTAATGATGTTATTTTTGACAATTTAATTCCTTCTGCTGGTTTCAGTGTGTAACGCGTTACAGCTGGTCCAACATTTATTTCTCCCATTTCAACCGATATTCCAAAACTTTCAAGCGTTCTTTTAATAATATTTGCGTTTGCAAGCAAATCTCCTGTTGTAGGTTTTCCAACTTCAGTTCTTAAAAGAGAAAGCGGAGGAGGAACGTAGTTTACAAAAGTTTGAGGTTTAATTTTTTTATTTTTAGCGCTGTTTAAATCTTTTGTTTCCGCAATTTCTGGCGCTTGCGCCGTTTCTTCTGAATTATTTTCTTTTTGATTTTTTTCTGACAAGATTTCTTCTTTATTTGTCTTTTTAATAGATTGTTGATCTGCGCCCGTTATTAAAACTTTCTTTTCGTCTTCGCTTTCCTCATTTTCATTATAATCTTCGTCTTCTTCTTTTTTATTAAATAATTTTATTTTGAGAGGAATATTTGTCGTTACCAATATGGCTGCTATAAATATAAAAATGTTTATAATTACAGCCGCAACATTTCCAAATGGAAATTTAAGAGATCCTAAAATTAAACCTAACCAACCTCCATTTGACGGATAAAAAAGTTCAATAAGTCCAAGCAGTGAAAGAATTATAAGCGTAGCTCCTAAAAGCGTAGTTCCAAGAAATTTTTTTCTTTCTGAAAAAATAAAAATACTTGCGACAAAAAGAAATGTAAGCGGGAGTATTATATAACCCCAACCAAACAAAGTAAAAAGTCCTTTATAGATAACGTTTCCAAAAGGTCCGGCATTTCCAAATTCTGCTAAAATTAAAATTATTGCTATGCAAATAAAACTTATAGCCCAGATGCTTTTTTTTGTTTCTGGGTGAAGTTTGTGTTTTGGCGCGTCTTCTTCGTATTTTTTGTATTTCTGTTTTTTTGATTTATTTGCGTCGTTATTTATTGGCAATTCCTTGTTTTTGTTTCTTTTATGTTTTGACATTTTAATATATTATACAGCAAAATAATTTTATTATCGAGGTTCCTCGTTAGATGGCGACTTTTTTATCTCAGGAGGTTTCCCGAATTTTCTCTGTTTTTCGAAGTTTCTCCCCGCGAAGGAATTTTTCCAGAACTCTCTCCCCGTACCCGAAGTCTCTCTTCGTCTTCGAAGTGAGACTTCGCAAAATAGGTTTCACAGTTGGAATTTTTTGAGAAAGGTCTAATATAATATACGTTATGATCTTATATTATTCAAAATAAAAATAATTAACAATATGAATAAAACATTAAATATTTCAGAAAAAATTATTAAGTCAAAAAAGCTTATTGTTTTTGATCTTGATGGCACGCTTGTGGAAAGTAAGGCGGTTTTAGACGATGAAATGAAAGATCTTTTGCTTAAATTGTTGTCAGTCAAAAAAGTTGCGGTTATAGGCGGAGGCAAATATGAACTTTTTGAGAGACAACTTATTGCGCCCACAAAAGATTTTGGAAAAGACGCTCTAAAAAATTTATTTTTGTTTCCAACAACATCTACAGCATTTTATCGTTATAAAAACGAATGGAAAAATGTTTATACTTTAAATTTATCAAAAACAGCGCGAGAAAAAATAAAAAAATCTTTTTATACTGCGATTAGCGAATCTTCTTATAAAAAGCCAGAGAAGGTTTATGGCGAAATAATAGAAGATAGAGGAACTCAAATAACATTTTCTGCTATTGGACAAAACGCGCCAGTAGTGGAAAAGGAAAAATGGAACAAGACAAGCGATGTTAGAGAAGAGATAGTCGCAAAGTTGAAAAAATTGATACCAGAATTTGAAGTTCATATTGGAGGTTTGACGTCTATTGATGTTACAAGAAAAGGAATTGACAAAGCCTATGGAATAAGACAAATTGAAAAGCGTCTTAAAATTCCAATAAAAGAGATGATGTTTATTGGCGACGCTATGCAAAAAGGTGGAAATGATTATGCAGTGAAAAAGACAGGAGTTTTTTCTGTTGCGATAAAAGATCCAGAAGAGACAAAATTAATAATCAAAAGAATAATTTCTTTTTCTATTAAAAAAAATAAATAAATGGACACAATTGTTTTTGATATTGAAACTCAAAATTTTTTTACAGACGAAAATGTCGGCAGAGATAATTTCGCCGCTTTAAAAATTTCCGTAGTGGCATTGTATTCGTATGATAAAGATAAATATTTTTCTTTTTTGGAAACTGAAATTGGAGAAATTATGAATATGATGCGTCAGGCTGGACGAATAGTCGGTTTTAGCAGTAATCGTTATGACATACCAGTTCTTAATTTATATTTTGAACGATATAGTCCGAAAGATAGCGATTATATTAATGGAAAATTTGACAGAGTTGATTTATGGAAAAAGGAGCGGATTGATTTGCTTGATGAAATAGAACTTGCTACCGGAAGTAGAATTAGTCTTGATAGACTTGCTGAAGCTAATCTTGATTTCAAAAAGACGCATCACAGTTGGGAAGCAATTTCTTTATATAAAGAGGGGAAAATTGACGAATTGAGAGATTACTGTATAAACGATGTTCGTATTACGAAAGAGCTTTACGATCTTTGGAAAAACAATCGCGCGCTTCTTGTTCCAAATAGAAAAACTGGAGAAAATAAAAAAATTTTATTTTCTGGACAAGTAAAACTTTTTTAGTTTTTTATTAAAATTAATTTTGTTATTAAAATGAATGTTTCAAAGAAAAATATTTATCTTGATTATTCAGCTTCAACGCCAGTTGATCCTGCTGTTTTGCGCGAGATGAATAAATATTTCACAAATGATTTTGGAAATCCTCAATCAGTTCATTCTTTTGGACAAAAAGCGATATCTGCGGTAGATCGTTCAAGAGAAATAATAGCAAATTCTATAAATGCTAATTTTTCTGAAATAATTTTTACTGGTTCTGCTACTGAATCAAATAATCTTGCGCTTCGCGGAATTGTTAAGAAATTTTTAAATGAAAATAAAAAAAATATTAAACCTCGCTTGATTATTTCTTCAATAGAACACGAATCAGTTTTGAGGACAGTTGAAGATCTTAAACGAAACAATAATATTGAAGTAATTTATTCTCCTGTGAACAGCGAAGGGACTGTTGATGTTGATTTCATAAAAAGAAATCTTAACGAAAGAACTGTCGGCGTTTCTATTATGTATGTCAATAATGAGATAGGAACGATTGAACCTATAAAACAAATAAGCGAAGTTATAAAAGATTTTGAAAATATTTCTAAAAAACATATATATTTTCATACTGATGCGGTTCAAGCATTTCAGTTTTTAAATTGCGATGTTTCATATTTAGGGGTTGATTTAATGACTCTTTCATCGCATAAGATTTATGGTCCAAAAGGAATTGGCGCTTTATATATTAAAAACAATACTCCTTCAAAAAATATGATAGAAGGAATTATTTTAGGCGGAGGTCAGGAGTTTGGAATTCGTTCTGGGACGGAAAATACTCCATCAATAGTTGGTTTTGCAAAAGCTGTTGAGTTGCGTTCAAAAAGATTGAGTGAATCAAATAAAAAAATCGGAGAATTAAAAAAATATTTTTGGCAAAATATTAAACGTATTTATCCGCAAGCTGAAATAAATGGAATCAGCGATTTCTATTCTCAAAAAAATAAAGCGGTTCCTAATATTTTAAATGTCTATTTCCCAAATCACAAAGCAGAAGATATTTTAACCAAATTAGACCTGCTTGGAGTTTCTGCTTCGTCTGGATCTGCTTGCAACGCGCGGGCGCTTCAGCTTTCTTATGTGATTTTTGCTTTATATGGCGATAAATCTCGCGCAGAATCAAGCGTCAGATTTAGTCTCGGCATTCCTACAAAAAAACAAGATATTTTATATGCTTTAAACGCTCTTAAAAAGGTGTTATAATATTAGGCGAAACATTTTCCGTTTCAAATTCGTATTCTATATTAAATAAACATCATTTATAAAAAACAATGAAAATGTGCAAATTTAATTGTAAAAAAATATTTCCAACAAAAAAATCTTTTATAATTTCATTTTTAGTTTTTATTATTTTAATCGGCGGAATATTATTTTTTGCTATTCCATCTAACGCTTCAAAATCTTTTATTTCTTTTTGGAATAATAGAATATCTCATAATTTATTTTATAAAAATAATAATGGATCTGTTGCCAATAACGCGTCTTCAAGTAATGAAAACTCTTTATATCAATCAGCTGATAGTTATGAACAAGCAGTTATTAGCGCTGTAAAAAATGCTTCTCCTGCCGTTGTTTCAATAATAATTTCAAAAAATGTTCCAGTTGTTGAACAATGTCCTTATAATCCTTTTGGCGATCTTCCGCCAGAATTTCAACAATTTTTTGGTTTTGGTTCCTCAACCTTCACAGCTCCGTGCGATACTGGAAAAACTACATTGCAAGAAGTTGGTGGCGGAAGCGGTTTTATAATTTCATCAGATGGACTTATTTTGACAAATAAACATGTTGTTTCTGACACGAGCGCTTCTTATACCGTCCTCTTAAGCAACGGAGATAAATATCCAGCAAAAGTTTTGGCGCGTGATCCATCTCAAGACCTTGCTGTTGTAAAAATTGACGCAAATAACTTGCCAACGGTTCAAATTGGAGATTCAAGCAATGTTCAGCTTGGGCAAACCGCGATAGCAATAGGAAACGCGCTTGGACAGTTTAGTAATACTGTTTCGGTTGGCGTTATATCTGGTCTTTCAAGAACCGTCACGGCTTCTGATCAATATTCAAATGTAAATCAAGAAACAATTCATAATGTTATTCAAACAGATGCCGCAATCAATTTTGGAAACTCTGGAGGTCCGCTTCTTAATTTGCGCGGCGAAGTTATAGGAATAAATACGGCAATAGCTTCCGGCGCTCAAAGTATCGGTTTTGCAATTCCAATAAATCAAGCAAAAAGAGATATAAATTCAATAAAAAATAGCGGTAAAATACAAGTTGCTTATTTAGGAGTTCGTTATATTTCATTGACTCCTGATATCGCAAAAGCGCAAAACATTCCTGTTGATAGTGGGGCATTGGTGCGTGGCGATGCTAATGGTCCTGCGGTTATGAAGGATTCTCCGGCAGAAAAAGCTGGCGTTCAAGCTGAAGATGTTATAACTAAGGTCAATAATCAGGTAGTTGACCAAAATAATGATTTGTCTACAATAATAGCTCAATATAATGTCGGTGATACAATCACTCTCACAATAAATAGAGCTGGGAAAATAATTACTTTGAAAGTTACATTAGAAGAAAGACCTGCCAGCAAATAATTTTTTAAGATGTCTCTTCGTTCCCGAAGGAGTTCTCTCCGAAGTCTCTCTTCATCCCCGAAGCGCGCTCCCCGAAGTCTCTCTTCGTCCGCGAAGTGAGACTTCCCAATATGTATTTGTCCCGAATTTTATCTTCGTTCCAGAATTTTCTCTTCGTTCCCGAAGTCTTTTTCCCCCGAAGTCTCTCTTCGTCTTCGAAGTGAGACTTCATAAAGATGTATTTGTCCGAAGTCTTTTTCTCCGAATTTTTTCTTCATTCCTCGAAGTGATACTTCCCAAATATGTCTTATCCAAATAAAATGTAAAAATTAGTTACTATATCCAATTTTCATTTGTTTAAAGGTTAAATAAATGCTATACTAAACTTAACTTAAATAATACTTAATATGCCAAATTTTAATAAATTTACAATAAAAGCCCAAGAAGCGTTGCAAAACGCGCAAGAAATAGCTGCGAGAAAAAATCATTCTGAATTGCGCGCAATTCATCTTTTAGCGGCTCTTTTAGAAGACGAACAATCTCTTGTGATTCCTATTCTTGAAAAAATGGAAATCAATGTTGAAAAGCTCCAAGAAGCTATATCATTTGAAATAGATCATATTCCATCAACTCCTTTAGCGCCTTCTATGGGTGGACAACTTTATTTGTCTCAGGAGCTTATGAAAGTTCTTGATCTTTCGGCTCGCATAGCTGTTCAACAAAAAGACGAATTTGTTTCTTGTGAACACTTTTTTCTTGCGTTAATTGAAATTTCATCAAGCGCGCGAGTGATACTTGAAAAATTTGGAGTTAAAAGAGATCTTGCGTTAAATATTCTAAACGAACTTCGCGGAAGCGCTCGCATTGTTGATGAAACGCCAGAAGCAAAATATCGTATTTTTGAAAAATACGCTATCAATTTAACAGATAGAGCAAAAGCTGGAGAATTAGATCCTGTAATTGGAAGAGAAGAAGAATTAAGGAGATTGATGCAGGTTTTGTCTCGTAGAACAAAGAACAATCCTTGTTTAATCGGCGATCCTGGTGTTGGAAAAACAGCAATAGTTGAAGGACTTGCTCAAAGAATTGCGTCAGGCGACGTTCCAGAACTTTTAAAAGGTAAACAAGTTCTTATGCTTGACCTCGGTTCGCTTATTGCTGGGACAAAGTTTCGTGGCGAATTTGAAGACAGATTAAGGGCATTTATTAAAGAAGTTAAAAACGCTTCTGGAAACATTATTTTATTTATTGATGAAATACATACTATTATTGGCGCTGGCGCTGCGGAAGGCGCAATTGATGCGTCAAATCTTTTGAAGCCTGCGTTAGCTCGAGGCGAACTTCACACTATTGGCGCGACTACAATAAGAGAATATCAAAAATATATAGAAAAAGATCCTGCGCTTGAACGTCGTTTTCAGCCGATTTTAATTGAAGAACCTTCGGTGGAAAATTCAATCGCAATTTTGCGCGGTTTGAAAGAAAAATATGAAATTCATCATGGAATAAGAATTAGCGATGAAGCGATTGTTGAGGCTGTAAATCTATCGGCAAGATATATTTCAGACAGATTTTTGCCTGATAAAGCCGTTGATATAATAGATGAAGCCGCTGCGTCTCGTCGTCTTGATTCTGAAAGTTTGCCAAAAGAAATTGACACGCTTCGCCATAATATTTTGCGTCTTGAAATTGAAAAACAAGCTTTAGCTAGCGAAGGAGACAAGAAAAACCCTCGCATAAAGGAAATAGATAAAGAGTTAACAAATTTAAAACAGCAAAACGATGAACTTTCAAGCAAATGGCATTCTGAAAAAATAAAATTTGAGACGCTTCATCAGCTTAGACAAAAAGTTGATAATTTAAAAAGAGAAGCTGAAGTGTCAGAGAGGGAAGGTAATTTAGAAAGAGTTGCGCAAATAGTTTATGGAGAATTGCCTCAAGCGGAAAAAGATTTTGTCGCTTTTGAAAAAAAGAATTTTGGACAATCGGCAAAAAAGAATCAGAAAAATTCTTCTGATAGATTTTTGAAAGAAGCTGTTGATAAAGAAGATGTTGCCGCAATTGTTTCTATTTGGACAGGCATTCCGCTTAAAAGAATGTTGGAATCCGAAACTGAAAAAATGATGCACATTGAAGATGTCTTACGCCAAAGAGTTGTCGGACAGGATGAAGGCATTTCTGCGATCGCTCGCGCGTTGCGACGCGCTCGCGCAGGGCTTTCTGACGCAAATCGTCCAATAGGTTCATTTATGTTTCTTGGCCCAACGGGAGTTGGTAAAACAGAACTTGCTCGCGCGCTTGCGGAGTTTATGTTTAACGATGAAAAAGCGCTTATAAGAATTGATATGTCTGAATATATGGAAAAATATTCGGTAAGTCGTTTAATAGGATCGGCGCCTGGATATGTCGGTTATGAAGAAGGCGGACAATTAACGGAAACTGTGAAACATCGTCCTTATAGTGTCGTTCTTTTTGATGAAATTGAAAAAGCAAATCCTGATGTTTTTAATATTTTGCTTCAAGTTTTGGATAATGGTCATTTAACTGATGCAAAAGGGAAAAAGGTCAATTTCAAAAATACTATTATCATTATGACTTCAAATGTTGGAAGTGAAAATCTAAAAGCTGTTTCTCGCATAGGATTTAGCTCTGAAGATTCTTCTGCTTCGTTGGAAGAGGGAAATTACAGAGAAACAGTTATGAACGCTTTGAAAAAGAGTTTTCGTCCAGAGTTTTTGAACCGTATTGATGAAACAATCATATTCAATCCTTTAACGATAAAAGATATTGAAAAAATAGTTGATATTCAATTAAAACTTATTGAAAAACGTTTATCAGAAAGAAATATATCAATAGTTTTAGACCAGTCAGCAAAAGATTATTTAGTAAAAGAAGGATTTAGTTCAGAATTTGGCGCTAGACCGCTCAAAAGGCTTATCCAGCGTGTGATTCTTGATAATTTAGCGGATAAAATTATTAAAGGCGAAGTTAAAGATGGTGGAAAAGTAAAGATAAATTTCAAGGCAAATTCTCTTACTTTCACATAATAAACAATCCGGTTTTATAATAATCAATGCCTTGTAATTTACATTAAATGTCAAACTTGCAAATTTCTTTAAAGAAAGCCGTAAATAACATCTTTCATTCAAAATGGTTTATTTTGAAAGCTGTTATTTTTGGCGCTTCTTGGCTTTTTCTTCCTTGGTGGGCTTCTTTTCTTGTTGCTATATATTTTTATTTTTTTCCAATTTTTCATCCTGACAAACTTCTAATTACGTTCTTAGCATTTTTGTTTTTAACAGCTATACAAAAACCAGATATTTTATTTGCAATAGTTTTTTCAATAGTTTTTTATTACATACTTTTAGTAAAAGATCTTTTGTTAATAAATCGGAAATTTGCGATGGAAACACTTACGCTTTCAATTTCATTTTTTTTGATAAGAGATTTTTTTATGAATTATGGAATTGAAAAATGGAATCTTATTTTATCGTTTTTCTTTTCTGCAATCGTGGGACTTTTGGTCTACGGTATGATTTCTTTTTTTAAAGAATACAATCTTGAAAGAAAAGATAATTTATCAAAAATAATTCCATGGATAATGTTTTTCTTATTGTGGGAATTAATTCTTGTTGGTATTTTTATTCCAATTAATTTTATTTATCAATCAATTATAGTTTTTATTGGCTTCACATTTTTTTACGAACTCATTATGGGTTATTTTTGGAACGAACTTTCACGAGAAAGAATTTTTATAATTTCAAGCGCTCTTTTTTCTCTAATGGTTTTATTCTTATTTTCAGCTCCTTGGTTTTAATTTAAGAATTGTGGAAATTCAATAATTAAGATTGTGAACAATTTGTGGAAAACTCATTTAACTGAGGATATATCTCCTCTGTCATTCCCGTCCCCGTCTTCACGAGGATAAACTCCGGTGGGAATAGTCTTACATGTCTTATGTATGTTTTAAAATCTGTTCCGTCTGTCATTCCCGCGAAGGCGGGAATCCAAGCTTTCAATCTTTTGCATTTATCTTCCTATTCTTCAATTTTATAACCGGTGTGATGATGACTTCCCAAAGATGTATTTTCTCCGAATTCTCCCCGTCCTCCGAAGTCTCTCTTCTCTGTCATTCCCGCGGAGGCGGGAATCCAAGCTTTTAATCCCAGCTTTGTTTTCTTATTTGTCCCAAGTCTTTTTCCCCAAAGTTTCTCCCTGCCCCTGAATTCTCTCTCCGTTTCCGAATCCTCCCCGTTCCCCGAAGTCTCTCTTCGTCTGCGAAGTGAGACTTCACAAGTATGTATTTGTCCCAAGTCTTTTCCCCAAATATGTATTACGGATGTTCAACTTCTATAATTCAACCTCCATAATTATATTCTTGTAATTCGGCAATTTTGGTATTATACTTGACCTATGTTTCAAACAAATAAAAATCCTGCAATAAATTCTGCAATAAAAAAATCTTATGAAATTGCCTACGCGCTTTTTCGTATTTCGGCAAAAGTAAGTGAAAAATCATTTTCCGAAGCTATAACAACCGAAGGAATAAAACTTCTTAGAAGTTCGGCAAATGCCGAATATGGAGAAACAGAAAAAATTCTTCTTTTAATAGAATATCTAATGAGGCTTGGTTCTGGCGTTGGAATAATTGATTCGGCAAATTCTGAAACATTGATTTATGAATTAAACGAATTAAGAAACATTATTGCCGAATTATCAAAAGAAGGGCAAATAACGAAGGTTGATAAGGTAGACATATCTGATATTTTTACAAAAGCAGAAATCGGCAATTTTTCAAGAAATGAATTCGGCAATATCAAAAATGATAAATTAGATAACGATAATAATGAAATAGTTTCTTCTCGCGTTGCAAAAGACGATAAGACAATTAAAAACAAAAATCCTTTTTTTGTGGAAAACGAATACGATCCTAATGATGATATTTTTCAACCCCAAAAAAATTCAAAAGAATTCGGCAATAATTCGTTTAGTAACGACTTTGATATAAATTATGATAATTCGGCAAACGAAGATAAATACGATGTTTTAGTAAAAAGCAAAAAGAATACTGAATTCAAAAAAGTTGAGATAGGGGATTTGCTTAAATCTGGAAATAGACAATCAGCCATATTGGAAAGAATTCGGCAATCCGGCAATTGCCGAATTAAAGATTTGTGTCAGTTATTGCCAGATTGTAGCGAAAGGACAATCAGATATGATTTGCAGTCCCTTATAGAACAAAATCTTATTGAAAGAGTTGGCGCTGTTGGCCCTGCTGTTTATTATAAAACTAAGATTGCTTAATTCGAATTCTTTCTTTGTCTCCGAATCCTCTCTGTCTCCGAAGTCTCTCTTCGTCCGCGAAGTGAGACTTCATAAATATGTATTTGTCCCAAGTCTTTTTCCCCGAATCCTCTCCGTCCCCGAATCCTCCCCATCCCCGAAGTCTCTCTTCTCTGTCATTCCCGCGGAGGCGGGAATCCAAGCTTTTAATCCCAGCTTTGTTTTCTTATTTGTCCCAAGTCTTTTTCCCCGAATCCTCTCCGTCCCCGAATCCTCCCCATCCCCGAAGTCTCTCTTCGTCCGCGAAGTGAGACTTCCTAATATGTATTTTTCCTGAATTCTCCCCGCCCCCGAAGTCTCTCTTCGTCTTCGAAGTGAGACTTCACAAGTATGTATTTGTCCAAAGTCTTTTTTCCCCGAATTTTCCCCGCATTTTCTCTACTCCCAAAGATGCTTTATCCTGCAATTCTCCCATTCTGCAATTTTTCCCAAAATCCTGCTTTTCTACCTTCATTAAAATCCTGCAAAAGTTGAAATTCCTATGGAAATCTCGCTTCCGCAGGATAATTCGGCAAATAATGCATTTTTTCTAATATTCCTTGTAACTTATCCTTTATATATATCGTTTAATATATTGTATAAGCAAATGTTTTGTATATGGTTTTGGCATTGCCACTTCCATTTACAGAAATATTATGTTATACTGTTTATAACAATTTAATAAGCATTCGGAGTGAGGCCGAATCAAAGCATAATATAGAGCAAAAAGTTTTTATCAAAATTCTTTTTACTTATAGTATTATTTTAGCCTCGCTCGGAATGAGCGATTTTTTGTTTTAGTTCATCTCAAAAAATAACAGAACCTATTTCCGATTATTGCTTTTACTGGCTCTACCTCACAGAGATTCAGCGAAAGCAAGAAGCGGAAATAGTCCAGAATAAATAAGTTAAAAAATCTAAAGGTCGACGGCAGTGGTATTCAATAAAGAATACTATGGTCGATAAAATAATATTAAAATAAATTTAAATTAAAAAATGAGTAAAAAATTAATTTCCGCAGCTCTCACAGCTACCACTTTTGCGTGGGCAGTGGGCGTTGCATTTATGCCTGTAGCGAATGCTCAGACTGCATCTTCTTCATCACTTGAAGCTCAGATCGCAGCTTTGCTCGCTCAGATTCAAACACTTCAGACTCAATTGAATGCAAAGAACGGAACAACATCAACAACAACTGCTACAACAGCAGCTTATTCCTTTACCAAGGACCTCACCCTCGGTTCAAAAGGAGCTGATGTTACCGCTCTTCAAAATCTTTTGATTTCAGCTGGAGATTTAAAAATTACAACTGCTACTGGTTACTTTGGCGCTTTAACAAAAGCCGCTTTAGCTAAATACCAAGCAGCAAATGGAATTTCTCCAGCAGCCGGATACTTTGGTCCTAAAACCAGAGCGTTCGTAAATTCGTTGTCTGTTTCAACAACTGGAACAACAACCACAACAACAACAGGAACAACCACAACAACAACGACTTCAACAGCAACAGGAACAACAACAGTTGCGCCTGCTACTGGTCTTGTAGTTAGCTTGGCTTCAACAAATCCTTCAGCGGGATCTTTAATCTCGTCAATGAGTGGTGGTAGTGGAGCAGCCCGCGTTCCTGTCCTCGCAGTAAGTTTCACAGCTGGAAATGCTGCTGGCGTCACAGTATCGGAAGTAAAATTCCATAAAGTTGGCGTCTTGTCAGATGCTTCAGTTGCTGGCGCATACCTCGTCCAAAATGGCAAGGTTTTGTACCAATACAATTCGTTAAATCAGGGAGTTCTTGATTTCTCCGGAATGAGCCTTTCGGTTCCTGCCGGTCAGACAGTAACTCTTACTTTGGCGATTGATGTTTCAGGAGGTCTTTCTGCTGGTAACACAACCTCATTCTCATTAAACTCTGCAACAGATGTTTCAGCAGTTGATGCGAATAATAATGTAGTTACCCCAACAGGAACATTTCCATTAAATGGCAATATCTTTACTGTAACAAATGTTTCAAATCCAAATCTTGCCACTGTTCAGATTTCCAACACTTCAGTTGGTAATCAGGTAACAGCAGGAACTCAAAATAATCTTGTTGGAGCTTGGAACTTTACTGTTCAGAATAGTAAAGTTTATTTGAATGGTATTAATTTCCATGTTATTGGTTCAGCCAATAAAGGAGATATCCGCAATGTAAAATTGATGGTAAATGGAACTCAGGTTGGCGCTACATTGGCAACTGTTGCGCAAGATGGAACAGCTTACTTTGATCTTTCGTCAAATCCTGGAGTTTTAAATACCGGTTCAAATAATGTTCAAATCTTTGCTGATGTTATGGGATCTCCATCCTACAACTTCCAGTTTGAGATCTTGAATGGTTATGATGTTTTGGCTATTGATTCTCAATACAATGTTCCTGTTTCAGCAAATTCAAATGCCGGAACACAGGTTAACATTCAACAGGGTCAAACAACGGTGACACAGGATGCTAATACCCCAACTGGCAATATTGCTAAGGGTCAATCATCCATAACAATTGCTAAGTTTGATGTCTATGCTGCTGGTGAAGCGGTAAAGATATTATACTTGCCATTTTCTCTTACATTCACTGGCGCTACAACAAGTGCTGTAAGTAACTTTGTTCAGAATATTTCTATTGTTGATGATGCCGGCGGTCAGGTTGGCACAACAATAAATATTCCTCCATCAGCAAATGGTGCTTATAATACCGACGCTACCGGTGCTAATGTATATACCGATTCATTTGGTTCGGCTTCATCTCCAATCAATTATCAGATTCCTGCGAATACAACTCGCGTTCTTTCGCTCAAAGCTGATATTGAACCAAATGCTTCATTTGCAACAGTTACTGGCGCTATCTTGCAAGGCACAAACAATATGCAGGGTATGATTTCTTCGGTAATTGGTTCTACTTCTGGAGCTACTGGTAGCGCTTTGACACTTGCCAATTCATCACTTACAGTCACACAGAATAATGCTTTGGGAAGTCAAAATGTCTCAGCCGGAGTTTCTAATCTCAGAGTTGGATCTTATGCGTTTACAGCTTCTTCAGCTGAAGGAGTTAATATAAACAATGTAAGTATCCAGATGGGAGGCAAGACTGGCTCAAAAGAATCATTCCAGAATTTGAAAGTTATGGTGAATGGAGTTCAGTTTGGAACAACACAGGGAACATTGTCACCTGCAGGTATTTATACCTTCTCTGGCACTCCTTTTGTAGTTCCTGCTGGTCAGACAGTAAATGTTGATGTTTATGCTGATACATTATCAAACGCTTCATCATCAGACGGAGATATTTCCCCTGTAACACTTTTGTCTGGATTCTCAGGAACTGGACAGATTTCTTACACATCCGTCACGCTTTCTCCTAACACTCAAGTAGCAGGTCAATCATTGACATTTGCTGGACAGTCAACAATTTCAATCTCTGCTGATTCATCAATGCCTGCTTCAACGCAGATAGTAATGGGTTCAACAGGAAACAACTTGGGATTGTTTGACTTGCAAGAAACTTCAAATGTTGAAAATGTTAAAGTTACAGACCTCGTTGTAAATAGCACTGTTTATGGAGCTACTTCAACTCTTCCTTATCCTTTAGCTGGTGTTAACAACTTGTCTCTTTACAATGGTTCAACATTGCTTGGACAAGCTGGATCAGCTGTGTTTGGAACATCTACTACTCCAGCAAGTGGAAAAGCAACATCTACATATACCTATTCATTCCACTTTGGAACTCCAATCGTAGTTCCTCAAAATGGATTGACACAGCTTACATTGAAGGGTGATGTTTCGTCATATACTTCAAATGGCGCGACAGATGCTTCTGTAATTACATTCACAGTTCCTACAAGCTCAATAGTTGCATTGGGTCAAACTTCAAACAAGACATCCAATGTTACAGCTTCTGGAGTTGTCTCAAGTAATCCTATGACAGTTGCTCGCACAGCTTTAACTGTTACAGGTTCATCAATTGCGCAGACATCAAAGATGCCGTTCTCTCAACTTGGAACTATTACGCTTACAGCTAATAGCGCTGGTTCAGCTGAATTGAATGCTTTGAAGATCACATTTGGTGGTAGCGGATTGGCAGCTGCCTATACTTCTACTGCCGGTAATGCATTCCTTAAGACTATTAAGTTAGAGAATAGCAATAATGTTGATGTTACAAATATTGGAGCTACATCAACTATCGCATCTGATACATCAAGTGGTTCAATAACTTGGACATTCTCAACTTCAACACCTATGATTGTTTCAGCTGGAACTCCTTTGGTATTAACCTTGTGGGGAGAAACAGATTCAATTCCTGCACAAGCAAATGTCGCAGAGTCTCTTTCTGCCACAATACAGAGTGCTGGAGATCTTACCTACTTTGATGGCACAGACGCAACAACAGTTGCTACAGCAGCAAATGCTGTTTCATTGCCTTCAAACGCTGTTCCAGTTACAGTCTCATCCCTCTCATGGGGATCAGGTAACTAATCGTTATAGCTAAAATCCAATTGCTTGTGACTTTTGGATTAGTAAAACAAAAACCGCTCGCAAGGGCGGTTTTTGTTTTGTGTTAGATTCCCCGAAGTCTCTCTTCGTTCCCGAAGCCTCTTAGTCCCCGAAGTCTCTCTTCGTCTTCGAAGTGAGACTTCACAAATATGTATTTGTCCAAAGTATTTTTCCCCGAAGTCTCTCTTCGTCTTCGAAGTGAGACTTCACAAAGATGTATTCGTCCGAAGTCTTTTTCCCCGAATCCTCCCCGTTCCCTGAAGTCTTTTTCTGTTCCCGAAGTCTCTCTTCGTCCGCTAGGTTCCCCGAAGTCTCTCTTCGTCTTCGAAGTGAGACTTCACAAAGATGTATTCGTCCGAAGTCTTTTTCTTCTAATTCTCTCTTCGTTCCCCGAAGTCTCTCTTCGTCTTCGAAGTGAGACTTCACAAAGATGTATTTGTCCCAAGTCTTTTCCCCATCTTTTTTCATATAAAGCAAGATTTCACAAGATTTTAATATTTCAGTTATAGGATAAAAGATATGAAAAATCCAAAATTTGTTAATGGACAAATCTATCATATTTATAACCGAGGATCTCAAAAGAGAGATATCTTTTTAGATGACGATGATTACCTCCGTTTCATTCATAATTTATTTGAATTTAATGATACGAAACCAGCTATTAATACTTACGATGTCTCATCTTATAAAATGATGGAATCAAGAAAATTATTAGTTGAAATAATGGTCTTTTGCTTGATGCCCAACCATTTTCATTTATTGGTTAGACAAGAGAGAGAAAATGGAATTACAAACTTTATGCGAAAATTAGGAACTGGATATACGAATTATTTCAATCAAAAATACGAACGAATTGGAGCGGTGTTTCAAGGACTATTTAAAGCGGTTTTAATAAGCAATGAATCACATTTGATTTTCCTCCCATTCTATATCCACCTTAATCCATTAGGTCTAATAGAACCAGAATGGCAGGATCGGAAAATTAAAAAGCTAAACAGCGCAATAAAATTTTTAGAAAATTATCGCTGGAGTAGTTATTTGGATTATATTGGAAATAAAAATTTTCCTTCAGTTATTCAAAGAGATTTCTTAATGGAATTTTTTAGAGGGCCGGAAGAATATAAAAAGCAAACATTGGATTGGCTAAAAGAAATAAGCTTAGAAAAAATTAGAGATTTGACGTTAGAATAATACATCTTTATGAAGTCTCACTTCGCGGACGAAGAGAGACTTCGGGGACGGAGAGAGAATTCAGGAGAGAAAAGACTTGGGACAAATACATATTTGGGAAGTCTCACTTCGAAGACGAAGAGAGACTTCGGAGAAAAGACCCTTGGAAAACGAAGAGAGAATTTGGGAAACCTAGCAGACGAAGAGAGACTTCGAGAACGAAGAGAGACTTCACGGACTTCTTGATATTTTGTGAGGTAGCTATGGTATTTTATATTGATTTTGTTATAATAAATATAGTTTTATATTGCGATTAAGATTTTATTTTAATTCGCAAAAAAATAAAGGTCGAAATAAATTTTTAAATAATTTAATTATGAACAAAAAAGAATTAGTTGAAGCAGTTATGAAAGAAACAGGAATTGAAACCAAGGCAGCGACAGAAAGAGCTGTTGACGCTGTTTTTGACACAATAGTGAAAACTATGAGTCATGGTGAAGAAGTTGCTATCGCAGGTTTTGGAACATTTCGTGTTGCAAAGCGCGCTGCTCGTGAAGGACGCAATCCTAAAACGGGAGAGAAACTTCAGATCAAGGCTTCTATCAAGCCAAAATTCCGCGCTGGAAAGCTTCTCAAAGAGGCTGTTATGTAATTTCATTTTGATATCCGACGCCCCTAATTTATGTTAAACTGGGGCGTCGGGCATCAAGACTAATATGCCCTAAAAAGGGCATTTACAGTATTATGAAATCTCACTTCGCAATAAACAGATAGAATATGAGAATTAGGATAAAAGTGTTTTTGGGAGGTCTCACCTTGCTGGGAGAAAAATCGGGACAAATACATCTTTATGAAGTCTCACTTCGAGGACGAAGAGAGACTTCGGGGGAACGGAAAGACAAAGACGAAGAGAAAGAATAAAATCAGGACAAATACATCTTTGTGAAGTCTCACTTCGAAGACGAAGAGAGACTTCGGGAACGGGGAGAGAATTCAGGGAAAACAAGGCAAAGAGACTGTTTGTTGCAAAATGAGAATTCGTAAGATGAGTAACAATATTAATTAATTTACGTTATATATGTTAGATGGCGAGGAAAAATTAATAAAAGACGCCGTCGGGGGAGAATCCTCGGCTTTTGGCGCTTTGTATGACCATTATCAGCCGATGATATATCGGTTTGTATTAGTCAAAACTGGGCGTCGTGAGGATGCCGAGGATCTCACCCATCAAGTGTTTTTGTCGGCTTGGCAGAATATCAAAAGATATAAAGATCTTGGATATCCTTTTTCAAGCTGGCTTTACCAGATAGCGCGGAATCAGATAGTGGATCACTATCGTTCAAAGAAAAATGATTTTAGTTTGGACGCTATTGATCCGGATATTTTTATTCCATCGGCAAAAACTGACCCAATTGATGTTTCTCAAAAGATGCTCATTGAAAAAGTTTTGTCTGCTATACGAAAAATGAAACCAGATTACGCAGATGTTGTTATGTTGCGATTTGTTGAAGATCTCTCGTTGAGAGACACGGCTCACGCGCTGAAAAAAACAGAAGGCGCGATAAAAATTATACAACACAGAGCAATTAAAGAAATTAAGAAAACATTAGGAGATTTAATATAAAATTTATAGTTATGGACATTTTTGAAATAATAAAACAACTTAAAAATATTCAGCCAGATGAATCCTCAAAACAGGAGTCAAAACGCGTTATTTTGTCAGAAATACCTTTTGAATATGTAAATATAAAAAAGATTTTTTCACCGCGCGTTTTCTTTCTTCGTGTTTTTGAAACAGGCGTAGGAGTTGCTATTGCTGGTCTTTTTATTGTAATCATTTCTGGCGGATTTGGCGGTAATTCGGTTTCTCCGATGAAGTTTTCGGCAATTGATCCTGAAACATTGCGCGCTGAAGCTCAAGCTGTTGATATGCAAATTCAGCTTGCTAATTTGAATTATTCAGAACCGATGTCTATTGTTCAGTCAACTCAAAAACTTGCAATTGCTGTCGCGAAAAAGGCAGCTAATATAGATAGCTCATCTACAATTTCATCTGATGCTTCTTCAACAACTGATGCGTCGTCAACGACTACAATGTCAATAGATGAAGCTTTGAAAGCTCTTGAATAATAGATAATAAGTTATTTTATTTCAAAGGAGGCGATTGCGCCTTTTTTTGTTTCTTAAATTTCCCCGAAGTCTCTTTTTATTCTCCGAATTCTCTCTCCGTCTCCGAAGTGAGACTTCAAAAAGATGTTTTTGTCCGAAGTCTTTTTCTTTATCTCTCCGTCTCTGAAGTCTCTCTTAATAATGACAAATAGCTGTCTTTGTGCTAACATTTTTGGTATGCAATATTTGAAACGGATTTTAACAATAGCATATATATTTATTCCTTTATCGCTTGTTGCGATGGTTTTTCCTAATAAAACTTTTGCTCAGCAGGATTGTTCTGTGACATCTGACGACATTATGCAATTAAATGCGATACAAAATGATCCTACATTGAGCTATTCTGACGAATTAATGAAAGAGCTCGCTTTACGTAAAAGTCTTTTATCAAAAACTATAACTTGCGCGCAAAATGAGGCGAAAACATTGAAAGCAGAAATTGATAACGCGCCTGTTGGAAGTTCAGATAAAAATATTCAGATGAATTTTTCTGGCGAAGTTAATGACGCTATAAATTATTATAATCTTGAGCTTCAAAAGGTGAATAACGCCGGAATAATGGGAACAAAACAAATTGCAAGCGAAGTTTTTACTTGGAGAAATACAACGTATGTGTCGCTTTTAAAAAAGATTGATAATTTTATTTTGTGGTCGCAAAATCAACCTTTATTTAGTGTCGCGTCTGATAGAATGTCTCAAATAACTCCGATGATATCTCTTTTATCGCAAGTTAATAATAATGATCTTAATGCGGCATTTTCTGACGCGCAGTCGTCTTTTAACACAGCTAAACAACAAAATACTTATGCGAGAAACGCAATTGCAGAATCTCTTTCTTCAAGTCAGGCATTAGGATTTATACAACAATCATTACAATCCCTGTCTCAAACATATCAAGACATTTCAAATATCAGTCAAATAATTCAAGGATTATTTACCACACCTTATTCAACTTCTTCATAAAGAATTAACTGATTTGAAGTCTCTCTTCGCTTGCGAAGGAATTTCCCCGAAGTCTCTTTCTGTTTCCCGAAGTCTTTTTTTCCCGAAGTCTCTCTTCGTCCTCGAAGTGAGACTTCTTAATATGTATTTGTCCCAAGTCTTTTCCCCTCGAATTCTCTCCATCTCCCGAAGTCTCTCCCCTCGAAGTGAGACTTCAAAATATGTATTTGTCTTTTACGGAGTTCAACTAATTTATTCTTTAGGAAATCCAAGATTCAAATAATCTTTTTCCATTCTACTTCCGCAAATTATAGGCAAATATCCTTTTAATTGTTTTTTAATAAAATTATGGTATTCTTCGCCATTTTCTGCGATCAATTTTTCAGCTTTATTGAGTTGTTCATATAAAGAATTCACTTCTTCTGCGTATGTTTCGCCAGATATTTCAAGAGCTGGCAACTCTATATTTTTATTTCCATTCTCTTCTCCGATTACTATTGGATCTGCGACGCCTCCGTCAGGAGTTGATATTAAAATACAATTTCCCAAAATATCTTTTTCCCATGATGTTCCGCATGCTTCAGTGCTAATGTTTCTCCCTTCGCTATCTTTAACTTGCGGAGTGTTCAATGAAATATCAGATCCTTGTGCAAGCGCGCGCGCGAGAGGTTCGTCGTAATTTTGAACAAAGTGAACTCTATTTTTTAAAATAGGATTTTTATCAACTATTTCTAAAATTCTTTTAAGCTCATTTTGCATTGGTTGGTCGTTTTGATGAGCCTTTCCTGCCATTATAAAATATGAATTTGTTTTGTTGAGTATTTCCGCAAATTTTTCAGGATCTTCAAATATCATTCCGGGGCGTTTATAACCGGCCATTCTTCTTTTCCAATCTATAATTTTTGCGCCTTCAGGAATGTTTATTGATTCGTTGTATTGATTTTTTCTCGTTGTTAAAAATTGATAAAGATTTTTTCTCGCTTCATCTTTTATGTCTTTAAGTTTCTCATTATCAAGTTCATCAATTTTTTTATCAAAATCCTTAGTAGGTAATTGATTTTCATCAATGACTCCAGCTTTTTCTAAATAAGCGATCATTTCTGGATTTCCCCATCTTTCAATTGATATTCCATTTGTGATTCCTTCAAAATTTACAGGATTTCCATCGTAATCTTTATATGTTTTTCCAGCTTCTTTTGCGTGAAGCAAGCTTACCCCATTTCTTTTTTCAGAAAGTTCAATGGCAAGTGTGCTGAGTTTCATAACGCCTCCTTTTCCATTTATTTTTTCTCTTAGCCAATTTTTTATTTCGTTACTTTTAATATTCGGCATTAAAAATCTTTCAAATTGATCAATAGTAAATTCAGCTTCTACCGCTTGCACGAGGGTGTGGTTTGTGTAAATAGTATTTTTTCTTATTTCTTTTAGCGCTTTATTAAAGTCGTTTGTTTCTTGCATTTTGTCATCAAGTCTCGCTATCGCCGAAAAAACAGTCGGCGCTTCGTTCAACTGATATATTGAAGGATTTATTCCAACTATTTCTTTTAGCGCTTTATAACCTCCAACACTGAGAGAAATCTCCTGATACATTCTATGATCGCTACTATTTGTTCCTTGATATAGCGCACCAAAATTTTTTTCTGTTGGAGCAATAATTCTTACGCTTCCTTCCTTTTTTTCATAAATATCAATTTCTGTTTCTACTTCTTTATTTTGAATTAATGTTTTAATATTTGTTTTTCCGATTTTTGAAAATCCTCGTTCTTCTGGTGTTACCTTTACAACATCTGTTTGTTGATTAAAGTTCCCGTCAATTGATTGTATTTTCTCTTCTGGATAAAATGGCGTAACCGTTGTTAGTGGCAATCCTAATCTTTTTGCTTCTTTAAAAGTATCGCTTGCAAGCATTCCCAATCCGCCTCCGCCTTGTATTCCTTCTCCATAAAACTCCATACTCATATATCCAAAAGGAGTTTCTGTTTTTAATTTTTCTTTTAAATCAGGACGATCTATTGCTTCAAGAAATTTTGTAAATCTTTCAGATGAAGATTCTTTTGATTCTATATTTTGATTAATTTCTTGAGAAGGGAAATGTTCGTTTTTCATAAATTTATTATGTAGCGGTTAATTTATTTGTCAATATATTTTACAACTTTTTATTATTGTTGTAAATACTCAGAAGTTTATTTTCACATGAGAAGGATTTTTTCTCCGAAGTCTCTTTTTATTCCCGAAGTCTCTCTTCGTCTGCGAAGTGAGACTTTATAATATGTATTTGTCCGAAGTCTTCTCCCCTGAATTTTCTCTTCGTCCCCGAATTCTCTCTCCATGCGAAGTGAGACTTCACAAGAATTGTTTATCTTAATTTTTGCGGTCTGTTTGAATTTTGCGAAATATTTGATTTAAATATGTCTTTTGGATTTATTCAAAATATTATTTTATAATATAAATATGAACACAAAAATAGAAGAACTTATTGCAACAGCTCAAAAACTTATGACAGATGGGAAGGGACTTTTGGCGATGGATGAAAGCGTTGAAACATGCAATGCTCGTTTTTCTAAACTTGGGATTCCGCAAACGGAAGAAGCGCGAAGAGCGTATCGCGAACTTATTGTGACCACACCTCATCTTGGAGATTATATTAGCGGAGCTATTTTATTTGATGAAACAATTCGCCAAAAGAAAAAAGATGGAACGGCTTTTATTGATATTCTTCGTTCGGCCGGAATTGTTCCTGGAATTAAAGTAGATCGTGGTTTAAAAGATATGGCTGGTTTTCCCGGCGAGAAAATTACAGAAGGTCTTGATGGGTTATCTGATCGCTTAAAAGAATATTTTGAAATGGGAGCGCGTTTTGCAAAGTGGCGCGCGGTTATTAAAATCGGCGACGGAATTCCGACTTCTGGTTGTATTGACGCAAATATGTTTTTGCTCGCGCGTTATGCAGCGATGTGTCAAGAAGCTGGTTTAGTTCCTGTTGTTGAGCCAGAAACGCTTATGGACGGAGATCATACAATGGAAAAATGCGGAGAAGTTACAAAAAATGTTTTAAAAAATCTTTTTGCGCGTCTTTTAGAACAAAATGTTGATTTGAGAGGGATTATTTTGAAGCCAAATATGATTCTTCCTGGAAATGATTGTCCTGTTCAAAATAGTGTTGAAGAAGTCGCTGATGCCACCGTCTCTTGTTTTTTAGAAACTGTTCCTGCGGAAGTTCCTGGAATCGCATTCTTATCTGGCGGACAGTCGGGGGAATTAGCTTCCGCGCGTTTGAATGCAATGAATGTAAGATTTAAATCAAAAATGCCATGGGCTTTAACATTTTCTTTTTCACGCGCGATTCAAATTCCCGCAATTGAGATTTGGAAAGGTGACGATTCAAATGTTACTGAAGCTCAAAAAGCGCTTTTGCATCGCGCAAAATGCAATTCATTTGCCCGTCTTGGAAAATATACAGAGGAAATTGAAAAATCTGAATAATTTGAAAAATAAAAATTTAAAATAAATACATCTTTATGAAGTCTCACTTCGCAGACGAAGAGAGACTTTGGAGATAGAGAGAGACTTCGGGGACAAAGAGAAAATTCGGGATAAATTCATATTTGTGAAGTCATACTTCCGCCACGGGGAAACTCCCGTTTCCCCGACCCCTTTCCCGGGTTCGACTCCCTTTATTATTTTTTACGATAAATTTAATAATGAAAATTATTTCAATAGTGAGAATATAAGATTTGAGCGAGTAACGGGAGTCGAACCCGTATCTCAACCTTGGCAAGGTTGCATAATAGCCGCTATACGATACCCGCTTATTAGATACTTTATTTATTCTATATTGCGTTTAAAAAAATCTCAAGTTTTTTATTATTGAATTCAATTTTGATAATAAAAATTTTAATTTAATAATTTGGTGGTGGCGTTTTCGGTCCTATTGCGTGTGGCGTATTTGATGCGTCTGGTCCTTGAAATCCATCCGGTTTTGTTCCTGATACATTAGATCCTTGTTGGTTTTTTATAAATGTCGAGTTTCCAATTGTGCTTGTTACAACCATTGAATTTATATTTTGTGATGATATTTGATTATTGTTTGGATTTTTTATTAATAGTTCAATAGAAAATACAAGCGATAAAGCTATTGAGATTGCTCCTATAATTGCAAGCGTCGGGACAATAAATTTCATTTAAAATATTCTTATTTTATAAATCTATTATACAATATTTTATAATTTTTTCACATATAATGGATTTTTATTTTTGTCATCAAATCTTAAAATTTAAAATCATCTCCTTACTTTTGTGAGCGAGATGAAAATACATGTGCTTTCAAAAGACCTGACATAAATTTAAAATCATCTCCTTATTTTTGTAAGCGAGATGAAATACATGTGCTTTCAAAAGACCTGACCTAAATTAAAGACCATCTCCTTATTTTTGTGAGCGAGATGAAAATACATGTGCCCCCACCAGGGCTTGAACCTGGGACCATCTCCTTATTTTTGTGAGCGAGGTGAAAATACATGTGCCCCCACCAGGGCTTGAACCTGGGACCATCTCCTTATTTTTGTGAGCGAGGTGAAAATACATGTGCCCCCACCAGGGCTTGAACCTGGGACCATCTCCTTATTTTTGTGAGCGAGGTGAAAATACATGTGCCCCCACCAGGGCTTGAACCTGGGACCATCTCCTTATTTTTGTGAGCGAGATGAAAATACATGTGCCCCCACCAGGGCTTGAACCTGGGACCATCTCCTTAAGAGGGAGCTGCTCTACCAACTGAGCTATAGGGGCACATGTATTTTCAACGAGCGAACTAAAAGGAAAATTCTTATTTTCCAGAGGGAGCTGCCTCAATAAAATTCACTGATTGAAACTTTATGCGGCACATGTATTTTCAACGAGCGAACTAAA
>Ga0078972_1000698_pt1 | contig 137984 bp, 134 predicted proteins | sample YelNatPaOPGAMG01_FD_67568 | JGI IMG/M metagenome (GOLD analysis project Ga0078972, IMG submission 67568) | Hot spring thermophilic microbial communities from Obsidian Pool, Yellowstone National Park, USA - OP-RAMG-01 (SPADES assembly) (version 2) | ecosystem: Environmental > Aquatic > Thermal...
ATAACGTGGACATGGAAGTGGAGCTGATCGTGCCGGTGGCGCTGGAGCAGGGTTCCCGATTTGCCATTCGCGAGGGTGGTCTGACGGTTGGCGCCGGTACGATCACCAAGATCTTGGACTAATAAACTATGGCTAAACAAAAGATACGCATTCGCCTCAAGGCTTACGATCACCGGGTTTTGGATCAATCTGCCAAACGCATCGTCGAGACGGCCGAGCGCAGCGGGGCGCAGGTCGTCGGCCCGGTGCCTTTGCCGACCAAGATCGAACGCTTTACTGTGCGACGCTCGACCTTCATCGACAAGGATTCACACGAGCACTTCGAGATCCGCACCCATAACCGCCTGATCGATGTCCTCGAGCCGGACTCGAAGACCATCGACATGCTCATGCGTCTCAACCTGCCAGCGGGCGTGGATATCGAGATCAAGATTTAAACGCACTTTTAAAGGCCTCTATCCATTTTGGAAATAAGGCATTATAATTGCGCGGCTTGGGGCCCGAAACCCTGAGCAAGGCGGCTCAAGAGTGGCCTGCCTCGCGGACCGAAAAGATGCCTGGGTTGCGCGACGGGTCACTGACTGGGCTGCGGCCGGAGATGATGCAGCCAGGCCCTGGCTGACAGTCTCGTCAAGTCGAGTTGACAAGGAGAATATTGGCAATGTTAAAAGGGCTGATTGGGAAGAAAATCGGCATGACCCAGATTTTCGATGAGGAAGGCGTCGCCATTCCTGTGACGCTCATCGAAGCTGGGCCTTGTTACGTTACCCAGGTACGCACGGCCGAGAAAGAGGGCTATTCGGCCGTGCAGTTGGGCTTCGCTGAGGTAAAACCCAAACGGTTGACCGGCGGCGAGCTCGGCCACCTCAAGCGCGCTGGCGCGCCCCCATTGCGCTTTTTACGTGAGTTCCGCGTCAAAGATCCCCAGGTGAAAGAGGGTGAGCAGGTCACCGTGGCTGCTTTCACGGTGGGTGACCGCGTCGACGTGGTCGGCACGAGCAAGGGCAAAGGCTTCGCCGGCGCCGTCAAACGCTACCATTTCCGCGGCGGTCCCAAGACCCACGGCCAATCCGACCGCCTGCGCGCCCCCGGCTCTCGCAGCTCCACCACCACCCCTGGCCGTGTCTTCAAAGGCTCTCGGGGTGCTGGTCACATGGGCAATGAGCGCGTCACGGCTCAAAATTTGCGGGTGGTGCTGGTCGACCCGGAGCGAAATCTGCTGGGTGTGAAAGGTCCGGTGCCGGGCGGCAAGCGCAGCCTGGTGATGATCAAAGAGGCGCGGAAGCAGTAGGTCAGCCGCTCGATGGCTTTAACACACTGGGAGTGTTGCGATCATGAAAGTTGACGTATTCAACATGGAAGGCGAGAAGGTTGGCATGGTGGACCTGCCAGCGGAAATCTTCGAAGCCCCTATTAATGTCGATCTGATGCACCAGGCATTCCAGCGCCAGATGGCTAACGCTCGTCTGGGCACGCACGACACCAAAACTCGCAGCGAGGTATCCGGCGGCGGGCGTAAGCCCTGGCGTCAGAAGGGCACCGGGCGCGCTCGTCAGGGTTCCATCCGCTCTCCGCTTTGGAAGGGCGGCGGTCGGGTGCATACGCCCCACCCGCGTTCCTACGCCCAGTCCATGCCGCTGAAGATGCGCCGCGCCGCGCTGCGTTCGGCCCTTTCGGTGAAAGCCTCTGAATCCAACATCGTCGTGGTGGATAAGCTCTCCCTTGCCGAACCGAAGACCCGTCTAATGGCTCAGGCCCTCAATGCACTCGTCGGCGAGGCCAGCGCTCTCATTCTCATCCCGGCCAAAGGCCCGGATTATGAGCCGGTGGTGCGTTCTGCTCGCAACCTGCCTGATACCAAGACCCTGCTGGCCAGCTACGTCAATATCCGCGACCTGCTGGGCTACGATAAGCTGGTGATGCCGGTTGCGACCCTGGACGTGTTGAAGGCCCACCTGGTCAACTAGGAGATTGCCATGGCTACATTGTATGATATTCTCCGTCGGCCGGTAGTTACGGAAAAATCCAATTATCAGGCCAGCAAGCTTCACCAGTATGTCTTCCTGGTGGACAGTAAAGCGACCAAAACCCAGATCAAGGACGCGGTGGAGACCCTGTTCGACGTCCACGTAGTCCGTGTCAATGTCCTCAATGCGCCGGCCAAGCGCTCGCGTCGCGCCCGCAGCCGCCGCCTGCTGGTGCGCCACAGTAGCTACAAGAAAGCCGTGGTTACCCTTATGCCCGAGGACCGTATACCGATCTTTGAAGGGGTAGAGTAATGGCCGTTAAGATTTATAAACCGGTAACCCCCGGTCAACGTGGTATGACCGGATATACCTTCGAGGAAATTACCAAGGAGCGGCCGGAGCGTTCGCTGATCATGCCGCTGCACAAAACCGGCGGGCGCAACTCGTATGGGCGCGTGACCGTGCGCCATCGCGGCGGCGGGAACCGCCGCGCCGTGCGCGTTGTGGATTTCAAGCGGGACAAGGTCAACATCCCCGCGCGCGTGGCCGCCATTGAATACGATCCGAACCGTACCGCCCGCCTGGCGCTGCTGAATTACGCCGATGGCGAAAAGCGCTATATGATTGCGCCGCTGGGATTGAAGGTCGGCGATATGGTGATGACTGGCCCTCAGGCCGATATCCGCCCCGGGAACAGCCTGCCCCTCGCCAATATTCCTGTTGGGACTCTGATCCACAACATCGAATTGAAAGAGGGCCGCGGCGGGCAGCTTGTCCGTTCCGCCGGCGCGGCGGCGCAACTGCTGGCCAAAGAAGGCGATTATGCCCACGTCCGTCTGCCTTCGGGCGAGGTGCGCCTGGTGCGCCAGGATTGTTACGCCACGGTCGGCCAGGTGGGCAATTTGGATCACAGCAACGTAAAGCTTGGCAAGGCCGGACGCAAACGCCACATGGGCATTCGTCCCACCGTGCGCGGTTCGGCCATGTCTCCGCGCGACCACCCGCACGGCGGTGGTGAGGGCCGCCAGCCGATCGGTATGCCCGGTCCTAAATCACCATGGGGCAAGCCAACCCTGGGCTACAAGACCCGCCGCAATAAGGCGACCGAAAAGTATATTGTTCGCCATCGGAGCAAATCCAGCCGATGACCCGCCAACCGGTCGGGAGAAAAGCACCGAGCGAATAGAGGGACGAGCATATGTCACGATCGTTGAAAAAAGGGCCGTATGTTGACCCGAAACTATTGAAGAAGATCGAAGCCATGAACTCCCGCGGGGAGAAGAAAGTCATCCGCACCTGGAGCCGTGATAGCACGATCTTCCCCCAGATGGTCGGGCACACCATTGCCGTTCACGATGGCCGCCGCCATGTGCCGATTTACATTACCGAGAACATGGTCGGCCACCGTCTGGGCGAATTCGCCCCTACCCGCCATTTTCGCGGCCATGTGGCCGAGAAATCGTCTTCCGCGAGGAAGTAAGCCATGACCGACATTCGCGCTAAACTGCGTTTCAGCACCGCCTCCCCCCAGAAAGTGCGCCTGGTGATCGACCTGGTGCGCGGGAAGCCGGTCAACGATGCGGTCAGCATCTTGAAGTTTATGCCGCAAGGGGCGGCCCGTGAGATTTCGAAGCTACTGGCCTCGGCCATCGCCAATGCTGAAGAGAATTTCGGCGTCAGCCGTGATGATTTATACGTTCACCGCATTTACGCCGACGAGGCGCCGGTGCGCAAGTGGCGCCGCTTCGGCGCGCGCGGCCGCTTCAAGCCGATCTTGCGCCGCAACTCGCACATTACCGTGGTCCTCCGCGAGCGAGAGTGAGATAGATTTGCCGGCCAGATCGATCGTCGCAGTCCGGCCGGCGGCTAGAGAAGCCAGGAGACAGTATGGGTCGTAAAGTACATCCGATCGGGTTTCGCCTGAACATCAACCAGCCCTGGCTGGGGCGCTGGTACGCCGAAGGCAGCGAATATACCCAGCAGCTTCAGCAGGATTTCGCCATTCGCCAGCTCATCCATGAAGAGACCGGCAACGCGGGCGTTTCCAAGGTCGAAGTGGAGCGCTTCCCCGGCAAGGTCAAGATCGTGGTCAATACCGCCAAACCGGGTATCCTCATTGGACGCAAGGGCGAAAGCGTGAAAAAGCTGCGCCAGAACCTGGAAAAGCTGACCGGCAAGAAAATTGATCTGGAAATCAAGGAGATTAAAAACCCGGATACCGATGCGTACCTGGTTGCAACGAACATCGCCAGCCAGCTCGAACGCAGGGTGAGCTACCGGCGGGCGATGAAGCGCGCGTTGCAGCAGGCCATACGCCAGGGAGCCCAGGGCATCAAGGTCGAAGTGGCCGGTCGCTTGAGCGGCGCCGAAATGGCCCGCAGTGTCTGGCTGCGCGAAGGCCGTGTCCCCCTGCAAACCTTGCGCGCCAACATCGACTTCTCCCGCGCCGAAGCGCTGACCACCTATGGGCGTATCGGCGTCAAGGTCTGGATTTACAAGGGTGACGTCCTCGCCGAGGCCGAAGAGCGCGCCGAGCCTACTGAGGGTGTCTACGTGAGTGAATAAACGTCCGCCCGACCGAATTTCGGGGCGGTTAGACGAGGTGGCTTTATGTTGATGCCAAAACGATTGAAATGGCGCAAACAGATGCGCGGCCGCATGAAGGGCAAGGCCCTGCGCGGCGCAACGGTTACCTTTGGCGAGTACGGTTTGCAGGCGTTGGAGCCCGGCTGGGTTTCTGCCCGTCAGATCGAAGCTGCCCGCCGCACCATCGTGCGCGGCATGCGCCGCCGCGGTAAAATCTGGATCCGCATCTTCCCGGATAAGCCCTACACGAAGAAGCCGCCGGAAACGCGCATGGGCAAGGGCAAGGGCAACGTGGAATACTGGGTGGCCGTCGTCCGTCCCGGGCGCATCATGTTCGAAGTGGGCGGCTTACCCGAAGAAATTGCCGTCGAGGCATTGCGCCAGGCTGCCTATAAGTTTTCGATCAAAACCAAGGTCGTTGCCCGGCACGAAATGGGAGGTGAGTGAGCATGAAACCGGCAGAAATTCGCCTCTTGTCGACCGAGGAATTGAAAAACAAACTGGCCGACCTGCGCCATGAATACATGAATCTGCGTTTTCAGATGGTCACTGGCCAGTTGACCGATACCAGCCGTCTGAAAATCACCCGCCGGGAGATCGCCCGCATGGCGACGATCCTGCGCGAGCGCGAGCTGTCGGCCCATGTGGAAGGTGAGCAATGAACAAACGCCGTCGCTTAACCGGTGTGGTCAAAAGTAACAAGATGATGAAAACCGTCGTGGTGGAGATCACTCGCACTTATATTCATCCGTTGTATAAGAAGGTCGTCCATTCCACGAAACGGTTGAAGGCCCACGACGAATTGGGCTGTAATGTAGGCGACCACGTGCGCATCGTGGAGAGCCGCCCTTACTCGCGGGACGTGAGTTTTTCCGTCGAGGAAATTCTCAAGCGTGAGAGCCGCACGGAAGATGCCGGTATCGGAGAGTGAGGCATGATCCAGCAGGAAACACGATTAAAAGTCGCGGACAACACCGGCGCGCGTGAGCTGCTGGTGATCCACGTGATGGGTGGGTCGAAGCAAGCCTATGGGCATGTCGGCGATGTGGTCGTCGCCACGGTGAAATCGGCCTCTCCGCAGGGCTCGGTCAAGAAAAGCGAGGTGGTTAAGGCCGTTATCGTGCGCTGCGCTAAGGAATGGCGCCGTGAAGATGGCTCATCCATCCGTTTCGACGACAACGCCGCCGTCATCCTGGATGCTGATGGCCAGAATCCCAAGGGCACGCGCATCTTTGGCCCGGTGGCGCGCGAGCTGCGTGAGAAGGGCTTCATGAAGATCGTTTCGCTGGCTCCGGAAGTGATCTGATCGCCGGCGTATTGTGGAGTGTGAGTATGAAAGTGAAGATTCGCAAGGGTGATACCGTCGAAGTGATCAGTGGGGAGCTGGAGGAGCGCGGAAAACGCGGCGAGGTCATCCGTGTGCTGCCGGATGAGCATCGCCTGGTCGTCTCTGGTATTAACGTGCGCACCAAGCACCAGCGCCAGGTTCAGACCCAGGGACGCACAATCTCCCCCGGTAAGGTGCGCTTCGAGGCTCCGATTGATATCTCCAATGTGATGCTCGTCTGCCCGAAGTGCAGCAAGCCCACCCGGGTGGAGATCCAGCGCGAGGACACCGGCCCGAAGCGGGTCTGCAAACATTGTCACGCGTTGATCGACGACTAGGCCGCGCGGGAGTGGAAAGATGAACAGGTTGAAGGAGTTCTATCGTACTGAAGGTGTGCCCGTCCTCGCGAAGGAATTGGGCGTTAGTAACGTGATGGAAGTGCCGCGCATCGTCAAGGTCGTGGTGAACATCGGCGTCGGAGAAGCGTTGGATAACCCAAAGGCTCTGGATGCGGCCGTCAACGACCTGTCCCTGATTGCTGGGCAGCGGCCGATTGTGACCAAAGCGCGCAAGAGTATTGCCAACTTCAAGCTGCGCGAGGGGCGCGCTATTGGCGTCAAGGTCACGCTGCGCGGCGAGCGCATGTGGGCGTTCCTCGACCGCCTGATCAACATTGTCCTCCCCCGCGTACGCGATTTTCGCGGTGTATCCCGCGAGGCGTTCGATGGACGCGGCAATTACACCCTGGGCCTGCGCGAGCAGTTGATCTTCCCAGAAATCGAATACGATAAGATCGATAAGATCCGCGGCATGGAGATCACCATCGTGACCACCGCCCGCTCAGACGACCAGGCGCGCATGCTGCTGCAGATGCTGGGCATGCCTTTCAAGAGGGAATCCTGATATGGCAAAAAAGTCCATGATTTATCGTGAAAAGAGGCGGAAATTCGCCGTCCAGGTGCGTAACCGCTGCTCGCGCTGCGGCCGGCCGCGCGGATATATTCGCCGTTTTGGTTTGTGTCGCATCTGTTTCCGGGAGCTGGCCCTCGAAGGCAAGATCCCCGGCGTGACCAAGTCATCCTGGTAGCCTTGGAGGTGGTGCGATGACAGTTACCGATCCGATTGCAGATATGTTGACCCGCGTGCGCAATGCCGTGCTCGCAGGCCACCCTGTGACCGCCATGCCCAGCTCCAAGATCAAGGTCGAAATTGCCAAGATTCTGAAAGAGGAAGGCTATCTGGAGAGCTATGAGGTGGTCGATAGTGACCGTCCGGGTCAGAAAACCCTGCGCCTGCGGATAAAATATATAGGCGAGCGCCGCCAGCGGCGCCCGGTCATCAGCGGACTGGAGCGCGTCAGCCGGCCTGGCCGCCGCATCTACACCCGTAAAAACGAGATCCCCTGGGTGCTTTCTGGTATTGGCGTCGCCATCCTTTCGACACCCAAAGGGGTGATGACTGGCCAGCGCGCCCGCCAGTTGGGTGTGGGTGGCGAAGTCTTGTGCAAAATCTGGTAACGCTTGCGGATTTAAGGAGGTTTGTTACCGTGTCACGTATTGGTCGAATGCCGGTGGTCATTCCGGCGGGTGTTCAGGTGGACATTGACGGTTCGCTCGTGCGCGTGAAGGGCCCCAAAGGCGAGCTGCAGCGGGCGTTCTCGCCGGCCATCTCCATCGCCAAAGAGGGCGGTGAGATTCTCGTCAAACGCGCCTCAGACGAAGCCCCAATCCGCGCCCTGCACGGTACCACCCGCGCTCTCATTCAAAACATGGTCACCGGTGTGAGCGATGGTTTCGTCAAAACCCTGGAGATCGAAGGCGTCGGTTATCGCGCCGAACTGGAAGGCGAGACCCTGGTCCTCTACGTGGGCTTCTCCCACCCGGTGCGCGTCGCGCCTCCACAGGGCATCTCCTTCGGAGTAGATACAAAGACCCGCCAGATCATGGTCAAGGGCAATGATAAAGAGCTGGTTGGCCAGGTGGCCAACGATATCCGTAAGATCCGCCCGCCCGAACCGTATAAAGGGAAAGGCATCCACTACCTGGGCGAACGGGTGCGCCGCAAGGCGGGCAAATCTGGTAAAGTAAAGAAATAGGATAGGCGCTTATGGCTATGAAAACTCGTTCTGAAGCTCGTATTCGACGCCACAAGCGAGTGCGCAAGAAACTGGCCGGCACCCCGCAGTGCCCCCGCTTGAGCGTCTTTCGCAGCTCGGCGGAGATCTACGCCCAGGTGATAGACGACCTGGCTGGGCACACCCTGGCGGCGGCCTCCTCGATCGACCGCGAAGTGCGCGAGAAATTAAAAGGCAAAACCAAGACCGAGCAGGCCCGCCTGGTTGGCGAGTTGTTGGCTGAACGCGCCCTGAGCAAAGGCATCCGCTCGGTGGTCTTCGATCGCGGCGGTTTCCGCTACATCGGGCGGGTGAAGGCTCTGGCCGAAGGCGCCCGTGAAAAAGGTTTGGCCTTCTAGGCAACCCGTTATGGAAGGATGAGGGCCTGAATTATGGAAATGACCGATTATTCGGCACTGGAACAACAATACGACGAGCGTGTCATCGAGATCGCCCGCGTCGCTAAGGTCGTCAAGGGCGGCCGGCGTTTCTCCTTCCGCGTCACCGTAGTGGCCGGGGATAATAAAGGCAACGTCGGCCTGGGAGTGGGCAAGGCCAATGCTGTGCCCGAAGCCATGCGCAAAGCGACCGAGCGCGCCCATAAGAATATGCGCCGGGTCTGGTTGAGCGGCACGACCATCCCTCATGAGGTGATCGGCAAAGTGGGCGGCGCTCGGGTCCTGCTCAAGCCGGCTTCACCTGGCACAGGCGTAATCGCTGCCGGTGGTGTACGCGCCGTCCTGGAGGCTGCCGGGGTGCATGATATTTTGACGAAGTCGCTGGGCAGCTCCAATGTCCTCAACGTGGTCAAGGCCACTTTTAACGCGCTGGATATGCTCAAATCCCCGCAGGAAGAAGCCATCCGGCGTGGCAAGCAGGTCAAAGACCTGCTGCCGTTCTGGGAGCGGAGGAAGAATGTCTCCTAAAAAAGCTGCCCCCAAAGTGCTGCGCTTGACTCTGGTGAAGAGCCCAATCGGCTATTCCAAGAAGCACAAAGCGACCATCTACGCGTTGGGCTTTCGTCGCCTGAATCAGACCGTCGAGCAGGTGGACACGCCCGCATTGCGCGGTATGCTTGAAAAAGTTGCACACCTGGTGCGTATAGAAGAGTAGGTGGCCATGAAACTCAACGATCTCGTCCCAAACGAAGGTGCCCACAAGCGTCGCAAGCGGGTCGGGCATGGCATCGCTGCCGGCCAGGGCAAGACCGCCGGCCGCGGTACAAAAGGCCAGGCCGCCCGCAGCGGTGAGGGTCCGCGCCTGTACCACCAGGGCGGCAACCTGCCTTTCTTCCGACGCCTGCCGTTCATGCGCGGCGAGGGCTTTACCCCGCCGAACCGCGTCGAATATATCGAGGTCAATCTCGATAAGCTGGCCGCTTTCAAAGCCGGCAGCGAGGTGACCCCCGAGACCCTTGCCAAAGCCTCTATCGTGCGCTCGCCCGAGAAACCCATCGTCATCCTGGGCCGCGGTGAGGTCAAGGTTCCTCTCAAAGTGCGTGTACATCGCGTTACTCGCGGCGCGCGCGCTAAGATCGAGGCAGCCGGCGGCTCCGTCGAGCAGCTCTAGCCGCCCCGAAGAGAGCCGGAAACAGGAGTTTTTCTATGAAGCGCTCAGCCTGGCGCTACCTGTGGAAATCAGAGGACATCCGTAAGAAGATCCTCATCACCCTGTTGCTCCTGGTCATTTACCGCATCGCGGCCAATATTCCCGTCCCCGGTATCAACCATCAGGTGCTTAACACGCTCGCAACGGGCGGGGGGGCGGCGGGAACCCTCTTTAACCTGCTGGACCTGCTCTCCGGAGGCACGGTCTCCCGTTTCTCGATCCTGGCCATGGGCGTCTATCCGTACATCACCGCCCAGATCATCATCCAGTTGCTCGTTCCGATCATCCCTGCCCTCGAGCGGCGTTTGAAAGAGGATCCCCGCGGCGGGCAAACCTTCATGGAGCGCTGGACGATCATCCTGACCGTGCCAATGGCGGCTCTGTCGGCCATCGGCCAGATCAATATCTTCAATTCTCTGGCTGGCGGCCAATCCATTCTGCAGAATTTTGGCCTGAGCGGCGGCAACCTGTTGCCAACCGTCTCCACCATCCTGTCGATGATGGGCGGCACCATGTTCGGCGTATGGCTCGGCCAGTTGATCTCGGAGTACGGCATTCGCAACCAGGGCCTTTCGCTGATCATCTTCGCCGGCATCGTGGCGCGCATCCCTGAGTATTCCGTCAGCCTGCTGGCCGACCAGCAGAACCGCTGGCTGATCCTCGTGATCCTGGCTATCCTGGCGGCTACGGTGTTCGTGATCGTCTTCGTTCAGCAGGGCCGCCGCAACGTACCGGTCATGTTCCCCGGGCGGCGCGTCGGCAACCGCATGTCCATGCCGGTCAAGAGCAACCTGCCCCTGATGGTCAACCTGGCAGGCATGATCCCGCTGATCTTCGCCCAGTCGATCCTGACTTTCCCGGCGATCATCGCCAGCTATTTCGTGCGTTCTTCGACGCCCTGGGTGGCCAGCCTGGCCAACAGCATCTACAACACCTTTGGCGCGCAAAACGGCTGGTACGCCATCCTGTACTTCTTTATGGTGGTGATCTTCACCTTTTTCTACACCGATGTGCTCTTCACCCAGCAGAACTACGGCGATAACCTGAAGAAGCAGGGCGCGCAAATACCCGGTGTGGTGCGTGGCGGGCCAACCCAGAAATACCTCACCAAAGTGCAACGGCGCATCACCCTGCCCGGTGCCATCTTCCTGGGTCTGGTTGCTGTGCTGCCGTATATCATCGGCCTGGCTCTGCCCACCGGCGCGCGCCAGGCGGGGCTGTACCTGCTCACCCCCGCCGGCCTGCTGATCGTGGTCGGCGTGGTGCGCGATACCTTCACCATCATCGAAACCGAGCTGAAGCTCCACGGCTACGAAGAGAAGCTGGTCAAGGGGTAAGCGCCATGCCATCGTACATCGTCCTGCTAGGTCCGCCTGGGGCGGGCAAGGGCACCCAGGCCAAGGCTATCGCCGAGAAGCTGGCCCTGGTGCACATCTCTTCGGGAGATATCTTCCGCGAGAACATTCACCATCAAACCGAGCTGGGCAGCCAGGCTCAGGATTATCTCAACCGGGGTGAACTGGTGCCGGATGATGTGACCATTGCCATGATCCGCGAGCGCCTCTCCCGTCCGGATTGCGCCAGGGGTGCCGTGCTGGACGGTTTTCCGCGTACACCGGCACAGGCCGAGGCCTTGGATGTCATGCTGGCGGAATTGGGCGGCAGCGTGCAGGTCGTACCTTATATTTCTGTCCCCGCCGAGGTGCTCATCGAACGCCTCAGCGGTCGCTGGATCTGCCGTGCGGCCGGGCATGTGTTCCACATCAAGTACAACCCTCCTAAAGTGCCGGGCGTCTGTGATTATGACGGCTCCGAGCTATACCAGCGGGAAGATGACCGCGAAGAGACCGTGCGCCGGCGCATCCAGGTCTACTTGGAGCAAACCGCACCCTTGATCGAACATTATCGTCGACGCGGTTTACTGGTCGAAATTGATGGTACACAGCCGATCGATAAAGTCACCGATCTGCTGCTGGCTGCAATAAAGGTAAAAGTACATGAGTTGGGAACGGCAAATTAACATCAAGACACCCCAGGAGATCGAGATCATGCGCCAGGCAGGGCGCATCAATTACGAAGCCCTGCAAGCTGCTAAAGCCATGATCCGCCCTGGTATCACCACTGCGGATATCAATGCGGCCATTGAAGAGGTGCTGAAGAAATACGGCGTGTATTCGCCCTTTAAAAATTACCCTGGCCCGTATCCATACCCGGCCAGCGCTTGCGTCAGCGTGAACGAGGAACTCGTCCATGGCATCCCTGGCAAGCGCAAGCTGCGCGAGGGAGATATCGTCTCCATTGACTGCGGCACGGTTTACGAGGGCTTCGTCGCCGATTCGGCCATCACGGTTGGCGTTGGTGAGATCTCGCCCGAGGCGCAACGGCTGCTCGAAGTCACTCTGGGCGCGCTCGAGGAGGGCATCCGCCACATGGTGGCCGGCAATCACACCGGTGACGTCTCGGCGGCCATCGAGAAATATGTCGAGAGCCGCGGCTTTTACGTCACCCGCGAGTATACCGGTCACGGCGTCGGCCGCCAGATGCACGAAGGCCCGCAGGTGCCGAATTACGGCATCCCCGGGCGTGGCATTCTTCTTCGCCCGGGCATGACCATCGCCCTGGAACCCATGGTGCTGGTGGGGACACCGGCCACCCGCGTTCTGCCCGATCAATGGACGGTGATCTCCGCCGACCGGTCATTGACCGCCCATTTCGAGCACAGCGTGGCCGTCACCGAAAATGGGCCGTTGATACTGACCACGGCATAAGCAGACTGGACGATTTGAGATTCAGAGGATATAATTGAAACTTTGGCTGTCGAAAACCGCCTCTATGGTTTGAAGGAGTAATCATTCATGAAAGTATCACCATCCATACGCAAACGCTGCGCGAAATGCAAGATTGTCAAGCGCAATCGCAGATTGTACGTTATCTGCGAGAACCCGAAACACAAGCAGCGGCAGGGGTAAGCGGCCATGGCGAGAATCGAAGGCGTTGATCTGCCCCGCAACAAGCGCGTGGAAGTCGGACTCCAGTATATCTACGGCATTGGGCCGACGCGCGCCAAACAGATCCTCTCGGCCACCCGCGTCAGCCCTGACACGCGCGTCAAAGACCTGAGCGAGGCGGAGGTTTCCGCGCTGCGCGAGTTCATCGCCAAGAACTATAAAGTCGAAGGCGACTTGCGCCGCGAGGTTCAGATGAACATCAAGCGGCTGATCGAGATCGGCTGCTATCGTGGCCTGCGCCACCGGCGCAACCTGCCGGTGCGCGGCCAGCGCACCCGCACCAACGCGCGCACCCGCAAGGGGCCCAAGAAGACCGTCGCCGGTCGCGGCCGCCGCCGGGGCGCCGGCAAGAAATAATGTGCCTCTCCCGGCCAGGTGGGGACCCCTCCTCCCCGCGGCTGCCTGGCTGGAATGTTGGCACCAGACTTGATCAGTGAGGTACTATGGCACAGAACGTACGCTCGACGCGTCGCTCAGGCGCCGCACGAAAAGCCAAGCGCACCCTGTCCTCTGCGCAGGTGCATATCTATGCGTCTTTCAATAACACCATTGTCACCGTGACCGACCAGCAGGGGAATACGATTTGCTGGGGCAGCGCCGGATCGGCCGGCTTCAAGGGCTCACGTAAGAGCACGCCTTTCGCCGCTCGTCTGGCCGCCGAACAGGCCATCAAGGCCGCCCAGGGTATGGGCGTCCAGGAAGTCGACCTGTTCGTCAAAGGCCCTGGTCCGGGCCGCGAATCGGCCATCCGCGCCGTGCAGGCTGCCGGCATGAAGGTTCACTCGATCTCCGATGTGACTCCGGTGCCGCATAATGGCTGCCGGCCTCCGAAAAAACGCCGCGTGTAACGATCAAAGAGAGGGAAGAAAGTTATGTCGAAATATCTGGGGCCGGTGTGCAAGTTGTGCCGGCGAGAAGGTGAAAAACTGTTTCTGAAAGGCGAGCGCTGCTTCACCCCCAAGTGCGCCTTTGAGCGGCGGGGTTTTGCGCCCGGCCAGCACGGCCGCTCGAGCCAGGGTCGCAGCGACCGCCAGTCGGATTACTCCCGCCAGTTGCGCGCCAAACAGAAGGCTCGCCGTGTCTACGGTATCCTCGAACGGCAGTTCCGCCGCTACTACGGGGTGGCTCTGAAACGGCGCGGGCTGACCGGCCTGAACCTGCTTCAGACCCTCGAACTGCGCCTGGACAACGTCATCTACCGCATGGGCTACGCCGTCAACCGCGCCGAAGCCCGCCTGCTGGTCACCCACGGGCACTTCCTGGTCAACGACCGCCGCACGGATGTGCCTTCCATGCTGTTGCGCCCGGGGGATGTGATCAGCGTGCGTGAGGGTTCACGCGATAACCAGTACTTTAAGACCTTGCGTGAATTCGCCGAGCAGCGCAACCCGGCTGCCTGGCTGGAACGCAATTTGAAAGATTTGAGCGGCAAGGTCCTACGCTTGCCGGAACGTGCCGAAATCGACGGCAATTTGAACGAACAGCTCATCGTCGAGTACTACTCGCGATAAGTCTGTGCCAGCGCCGGTGCGCGGTCCTACAGGGTGCATCGGCAAGGGGTGAAGAGTGACTACATTAAGTAACATGGTAACGCCGAAAGTCGAGCGAACCGCAGAAGCTCGCAATTACGGCAAGTTCGTCATCAGCCCGCTGGAGCGCGGTTACGGGGTTACCCTTGGCAACGCGCTGCGGCGTGTGCTGCTCTCCTCATTGGATGGTGCGGCCATCACCTCCGTGCGCTTCTCGGATGTTCTCCATGAGTTCAGCGACGTCCCCGGTGTGCGCGAGGATGTGATCCAGATCATGCTGCAGATCAAACAGTTGCGCCTGATTCTGCATGACACCGACACCGCTCACCTGCACCTGGACGTGCGCGGTGATGGGGTCGTCACCGCCGCCGACATCATGGCCCCGCCCGAGGTCGAGTTGGTCAATCCCGAGCTCTACCTGTTTACGGTGGACGATCCAAAAGCCCGTCTCGAGATCGACATGACCGTCGAACGAGGCCGAGGTTACTCGCCAGCGACCGAGCGCAGCGGGCGGCTGCCCATCGGCGAGCTGCCGGTGGATGCCATCTTCAGCCCGGTGCGGCGCGTCAATTGGAACGTCAGCTCGGCTCGCGTTGGCCAGAGCACCAACTACGATCGCCTTACCCTCGAGATCTGGACCGATGGCACCATCTCTCCAGAGACGGCCCTCGGCACCGCCTCCAAAATCCTCATCGATCACCTGCGCTATCTGGCTGGCATCAGCGAGGAATCTCTGATGATGGAGATTGAAAAGGAGACCGTTGCCAACAGCCGTCTGACCAGCGAGGCCGCCGAGACGCCCATCGAAAACCTGGATCTGTCCGTGCGTGTATTCAATTCATTGAAGCGCACTGGCATCACTACCGTCGGAGACGTGCTGGAGTTGCTCGAAAAGGGCGACGAGGCGGTCATGTCCATCCGCAATTTCGGCGAGAAGAGCCTGGACGAGCTGCGCCAGAAGATGCAAGAAAAGGGCTTCCTGCACGACGACAAGGATACGGAGTAATCATATATGCGCCATCAGGTTGCCGGAAAAAAACTCTCTCGCAGCAGGGATCAGCGCACGGCCTTGCGGCGTACACTGATCAAACAATTATTCGAGTATGAACGCATCAAGACCACGCGGGCTAAAGCCCTGGCTGTGCGCAGCGAAGCCGAAAAGCTGATCACCCTCGCACGCAACAGTGAGAAAGCCGACGAGATCGCAAAGGTCAACGCGCGTCGGCTCGCGGCTGCCCGCCTGGGCGGCAGTCCGGAAATCATCAAGAAGCTCTTCGATGATATCGGCCCGCGTTTTAGCGGCCGCAACGGCGGTTACACCCGCATCCTCAAGCTGGGGCCGCGCCTCGGCGATTCGGCCGAGATGGTCCTGCTGGAATTGGTTGAAGAATAATCCGTCCGGCCGAAAAGCACCGGATTGGAATGGCACGTTACCAGGTGATCCTTGCCTACGATGGCAGCCTCTTCAAGGGCTTTCAGCGTCAGGCGCGCGCCCGCACCGTTCAGGGCGAGTTTGAGGCCGCGCTGCGGGGCCTGGGCTGGCAGAGCCGGTCCATCCTTTCCGCCGGCCGCACCGATACCGGCGTCCATGCCCTCGGGCAGGTGGTAGCTTTCGATCTGGATTGGACGCACGGCTGCGACGACCTGCTCCACGCGCTGAACGCCGCCCTGCCAGAGGACATCGCCGTGCAGGCCGTGCGCCAGGCGCCCGCGAATTTCCACCCGCGCTTCCACGCAGTTGCCCGCACCTACCGCTACCGCATCTACTGCCGACAGGTGCGTGATCCGCTGAGAGAGCGCTACGCCTGGCGGGTGTGGCCAGAACCGGAGCTGGAAGTCCTTCACGCGGCAGCCCGGATGTTCGTCGGCCGCCACGATTTTGCCGCCTTCGGCGCTCCGCTGCGCGCCGGCAGCTCGACCGTGCGCGAAATCTTGACCAGCGGTTGGGAGATCAACGGCGATGAGCTGACCTTCGTGGTCTCGGCGAATGCCTTCCTCTACCACATGGTGCGCCGCATGGTCTTCCTTCAGATCCGGGTTGGCCAGGGTCTGGCTGCCCTGGAGGAGCTGCGCGGCGGCCTGGAACGCGGGCAGACACAGACGCCCGGTTTGGCGCCCGCCAGAGGGTTGACCCTGCTCGAAGTGAAGTACTCGTAGGAAAAAAACCTGACATGCAGGTAAGGACAAGTCGACGGATCGCCTGGCAGATAGATCAATTGAAATCATTGCTTTTGTGTGGAGATGATGATGGTGGATAAGACATTCGTGCCGAAAGGGAAGGTGGACAAGGGTTGGGTCCTGGTGGATGCCAGCGGGCAGATCCTCGGACGCCTGGCTACGCAGATTTCGCAGGTGTTGTTGGGGAAGAACAAGCCCGTCTACACCCCTGGCGTCGATGTGGGCGACTATGTGGTCGTGGTCAATGCCAGCCAGGTGAAGGTCTTCCCTCGCCGTCTGGAGGAGAAGGTGTATTACAGGCATTCCAACTACCCTGGCGGCCTGAAATCGACCAACCTGCAGGAGATGCTGCGCCGCCACCCCGACCGCGTCATCCGCCTGGCGGTTTGGGGCATGCTGCCGCACAACAAGTACGGCCGCAAGCTGATCAAGAAGCTCAAGATTTACGCCGGCGCCGAGCATCCGCACGCAGCTCAAAATCCGCAACCCTTAGCCTGAAGGAGCCATAGGCATGTCCGTTCAATATTATGAAGGCATCGGCCGCCGCAAGGAAGCCACCGCCCGCGTACGGGTGATGAGTGGCAGCGGGCGCTTTATCATCAATGAAAAGCCGATCGAGGCTTACTTTCCCCGTATTGGGGACAAGGAAACCATCCTGACGCCCTTTCAGGTGATCGGCCAGGATCCCTCCACGTACGACGTAACCGTGCTCGTCAAAGGCGGTGGAGTGACCGGCCAGGCCGAATCGGTGCGCCTTGGCCTAGCGCGCGCTCTCTCCAAACTCAATCCCGATTTCGCCGCGATGATGCGCAAGCACGGCCTGCTGACCCGCGATCCGCGCGTTAAAGAACGCAAGAAGCCAGGCCTCAAGCGCGCTCGCAAGGCGCCCACCTACACCAAGCGTTAGAGCCTCTATCTTTGACTCGCGTCGCGCCAGGCTGGCCGGCCACACCGGCCCGCGCCTGGCGCGATGGTTAACCTCAGCCAGAGTACAATTGGACCGAGTTTCCTCGGTTTTGACAGGTGCTGCCAATGGACCAATTTGACCCCTCTCCCCGCCTGACCCTTTTGGGGCTGGGTCCGGGCTCTCCTGAGCTGCTCACCCGGCAGGCGCTGGCCTGGTTGGAGCGTGCCGGCGAGGTTTACGTGCGTTCGCCCAACCACCCCGCCCTGGCAGCCCTCCCTCGTGAGATAAAAATCTTCAGCCTGAGAGAATTGGGTGTTTCCGGCGTACACCTTACCCCCCAGGACGTCGAGCAGATTGCCATACGCCTGACTGAGCTCGCTGAGCGCCCGCAGGGCGTTGCCTACGCCGCCGCAGGCGATCCTCTCACCGAAGACGCCGTCAGCCGCGCCGCCGCATCCCTGGCCCGCCAGCGCGGTCTGGACGTGCGCATCCTTCCAGGCGTCAGTCTGGCCCAGGCGGTGGCTGCCCGCATCGGCGCAGACCCCGCTCCCGCCTGGACCGTCGTGGATGCGCTCGAGCTCTCCGCCCTGCACGTGCCGCCTTTCGCGCCCTCTGCCCCCGCCCTGGTCGTGCAACTGGAAACTGTTAAAGGCTTCCGCCGTCTGGCGGCCTGCCTGCGGGCCATCTATCCCGCCGATCATCCCCTCCAGGTGGTGCGCGCCGCCGGCCTCAGCGAGCTGACGCTGAGTAAGCTGGAATCGGCCCGGGTGCGCGATGCGCTGGCCCTCTACCTCCCCCCGTTAGGCGCCGAAGCCTCTTTCGAGGGTTTTCATCAGGTGGTAGCCCGCCTGCGCGCACCGGACGGCTGCCCATGGGACCGCGAGCAGACCCATTTGACCCTGCGCCGGCATCTCCTTGAGGAAACTTACGAGGCGCTCGAAGCCATCGATGCTGGCGACCCCGCCGCCTTGCGCGAGGAGTTGGGCGATCTGCTCCTTCAGGTGGTGTTGCATGCCCAGATCGCTGCCGAGAGCGGCGAGTTCAACATGACCGACGTGTTGCGCGGCATACATACCAAGATCGTCCGCCGCCACCCGCACGTCTTCGGCGCTGCTCAGGTTGACGGGGTTCAGGGCGTGCTGCGCAACTGGGAGAAGCTCAAGGAGGCTGAGCGGCGCGCCAACGGCGAGAAAGAGAAGAGCCTGCTGGATGGTGTGCCGCCGGTCTTCCCTTCGCTGGCTCAGGCCCAGGAGCTGCAGGACCGCGCCGCGCGCGTCGGCTTCGACTGGCCATCTGTGGAGGGCGTCGAGGCCAAGGTAGACGAGGAACTGGCCGAGCTGCGCGCTGCCAAGGACGCCGCTGCCCGGGAGGCCGAGCTGGGCGACCTGCTCTTCGCAGTGGTTAACCTGGCGCGCTGGCATAAAATCGACGCCGAGAGCGCCCTGCGCAAGACCAACGCGCGTTTCCGTCAGCGTTTTGCCTACATCGAGGATGACGCCCGCCGCCGGGGTGTCGACACTTCTACCCTCTCCCCTGACGAGATGAACGCCCTGTGGGAGCAAGCCAAGCACAATGAGACAAAATCCGAATAAACCTTCTTAAATGTACCGCACACTTTATGGATAAATGTAAAACCCTGCCACCTTGTGGTCGCCGCCGGTGTGGAGGGTCAACGTGCTCTTGACCTGATCCTTCTCGGTGAACTTCACGTCGTATACCACGGTGGCCGAATCTGCGCCCGTCTGATAAACCGCGATGACGCTGCGCGATACGTACCTGCCCACCTTCTGGCTGAGGGTCTCGCGCAGTTTGTCGAAATTGTCCTGGCTGGTGGCTTTCAGCATGGCTGCGTCGAAATCCTGGGTGAAGGCGCCATAATCGCCGTCGGTGATCGCCTGAAAGATATGGTCGGCGGCCGGTTCAGAATAGGACAGCACCTGATCACGCTCCTGCCCCTCGATGGACGGGTACTTCGCCCCGCCGCAGGCCGACAGGCTGGCTAGGAAAACCACTGTCACGAGCAGTCTCCCAAAGATTTTTGTTGCTGTACTCATAATCCCTCCCGAACGATCTCTTTGCTGGGCCCCGGTGTGGGGAATCACTTCGATATCCTTTCCGACGCAGGTGTTCTTTAAACTGATCCCGTCAAAGAAGAATGCTGCGCCGGCGGTGGAGCGGCGTCAGACGCAAGTGCACCTTGGACGATTTTTATGATTTCATTGCCAGGAAACTTCGGGTAATCAGAATCAGCCAGATAAGCGTTGGAATGAGAGAAATGAGCGAGAGAAGAAGTCCGATCGTTCCAACTGTAGGCGGCACCAGCATCAATACTCCCATCACCATCCCCACATAGGCTGTTGCCTTGCTGAATAGGACGCTCTTAAGCATGACGATAGAGAATAATAAGATGACGACTCCGCCAAGGATATAACTCAGGTCGAAGGCAGTCCCATTGTAGATGGCAAGCAGCGCCTCTCCCGCCGCAAGAAGCATGGCTTTTTGAATATCTGTGGACGCACCTTGATATGAATTACTGAGCGAAAGCAGACCAAATGTCGCTTCTCGTGACGTAAAAAAGAGGGTCGTTCCGATCAAACCGAGTATCAGCGCGATGACTGTATATGATTTATTGAATTCATGAAGGGCAACGTAAAGGGCGAGGTAAATCAAAATCAAAAGCGCATTGATGACGATCAACAAGAGATCAAGGTCCAGCAAACCAAGAATCTTGCTTTTCTGAAAAAGCGTGAAAAAATCAATGGCTGTGCTGGGCGGCGGATTTGTGATGAAAATGAAACTCTGAATGAGAGTTATAACAAACATGAGCAAGGCCGCGGCAGCACCAATTTTATACAGGCTCTTCCAGTCGGAATTCGAAGTTTCTACATTTACCGCCGGATTGATCATTTTCATCCATCCTATTCATGGATACAAAGAGCTTTTGGTGTTGCCGCCTGACAGCTTGCGCTTCATCTGCGCTGCGAGGCAAAGCAAAGCGTAAAGGGAGGAAAGCGCTCGTGAGGCGGCGTCCGGGAAAACGGTCGAGCGTCAACTCATGGTTGCCTGACAATATCGACCGAGATCTCCACCGCCGGCGTCGTTCCCCTGTTCTCGAGCCAGTGGGTGGTGTTCTTATCCTCAGGCCAGCCCACTCCAGGCCCATACTCCTTAGCCTCCCCATTCCGATGGTCGGTGATCGTCCCTTGCAAAATATAAACCATGCCCGGCCTGTCTTTATGGTCGTGAAGCGGGCCAAAGACACCTCCAGGTTCGATGGTCACCATACGCATGCGAAATTGGCGCCCAGCCATGCCCTCGATTTCAGGGCCAAGGTCGAGCGCGGCGAGTAGTTTCACCGTTACACCTTTCGTCTCAGGTGCCGCCTGCTCGTTTTGCATTGCAGTCTCCTTTCCGAATGTCCTGCCTGCCGAACTGCCGAATATTAGGTTGTTTTTTGGTGTAGATAAAAATTGACAGGGTGTCAATGACCACTATTTTTAGCCCATGCCATATGTAGGGTCGAAAAAGGAGTCATGCTTCCCCCGATCATCACCGCAGAGAGGATTCGCTATCCGCTGCAGTATGTAACTAAAGCGGCTCAAACCTGGCGGTGAAGTGCCGCAGCAGCTCGGGCGAATAGGTCAGTCGGAATCCGCGCAGCTCTTCCTTCCTTGCTGCCACACGCGCGCAGGCCTCGGCCACGTAATCGATGTGGCTCTGCGTGTACACCCTCCTTGGAATGGCCAGCCGCACCAGCTCGAGCTCTGGGTAGACCATCTCGCCCGTCTCAGGATTGGGCGCGGCGAACATGACCGAACCGATCTCCACCCCGCGGATGGCTCCCTCGCGGTACAGCTCGACCGCCAGCGCCTGCCCCGGGAATTCCCCGTGGGGGATATGCGCCAGCAGCCGCCCGGCGTCCAGGTAGATGGCATGCCCACCGGCCGGCTGCAGGATCGGCACGCCCGCCTCGGTCAGCCGCCCGGCCAGGTAAGCCGTTTGGCCGAGGCGGTAGGCCAGGTAGGCCTCGTCCAGCCCCTCCCACAGCCCGACGGCGATCGCGTCCAGGTCCCGTCCGGCCAGGCCGCCGTAGGTGATGAAACCCTCGCGCAGGATCAGCTCATTGCCGATGCGCTGGAAAAGATCGTCGTCGTTGGTGGCCAGAAAGCCGCCAATGTTGACCAGCGCGTCCTTCTTGGCCGACATCCAGGCCCCATCCGCCAGGGAGAACATCTCGCGGGCGATTTCCAGGGTCGATTTATTCGCATAGCCTTTTTCGCGCTGTTTGATGAAAAAGGCGTTCTCGGCGTAGCGGCATGCGTCAATGAAGAACGGGATGCCGTATTCGTGGTAAATCTCTGAGATGCCGCGCAGGTTCTCCATCGAGACCGGCTGCCCGCCGCCCGCGTTGTTGGTGATGGTTACCGCGCCGAAGGGGATGTTATCCCGCCCCACCCGGCGGATGAAATCGCGCAGTTTGTCCAGATCCATGTTGCCCTTGAACGGGTAGTTGCTGGTCGTGTCGAACGCTTCCTGGCAAACCAGGTTGATTGGCCGGCCGCCCCGCGCGCGGATATTGCCCTCGGTGGTGTCGAAGTGCATATTGGACGGCACGTACATGCCCGGCCTCACCAGGATGGTTGCGAGGATGTTCTCTGCCGCGCGTCCCTGGTGGGTGGGCACGAAATGCTTGAAACCAAAGATTTGTTCCATGGCTTCCGCCAAACGATAGTACGAACGCGCGCCGGCGTAAGATTCGTCGCCTTCCATCAGTGCACCCCATTGCGCCTGGCTCATCGCCCCGGTGCCTGAATCGGTCAGCAGATCGATGTACACATCCTCCGCGCGCAGTGCGAACAGGTTGTAGCCCGCTGCGCGCAGGGCCTGCTCGCGCTCCTCCGGAGGGATCAGGCGAATCGGCTCGACCATTTTGATGCGGTAGGGTTCAGCGGGGTGAAGGGGCATTCCGTGACCTCCTCTGAGTTTGGGTTTTGGTTGCGCTTCCTCAAGTTTAGCACTGATTGGGAAGGAATGGGAACACCCTGGCAGAAGGTATAATCTCACCGTGCGCAATCGGCCTTGGGTATTGAGTCTCGCCGGATTGGCCATGCTTCTGGCGGGCATCACCTTGCTTTTCTGGACGCTGTGGCCACCGCCTGTTACGCGCCGGCAGGTCGCCTGCCGGCAGTGCGAACTGCCCCAGCCTTACGTTCTCTCCCTCGAAACGCCCGCCTGGGTGCGTTTGGGTCAGGCCGGGACGGTGCGACTGCGCGTCTTCCCTTTCTCCCCGCGTCAGCAGGGGGCTCCTTCACCGACGCCGGTTCCCAACAGCCCGCTGACCAACCCGCTGATCGAGGCTCGCCTGGAGCTGCCGGGCGGCCTGGTCGATCCGGACGGCTCGCAGATGTCCCCGCTGCCCACCGGCGGCGCCCTGGCCTTCGAGTGGAACGTGCGCTCCGCCGATCCTGGAGAGATCGATGGCACCCTGTGGGTCTACCAGGACATGCAGCCCGGGACGGACGGCAGCGGGGACCAGCGCGCCCTGGCGGCCTTCCCCCTCGCCGTGAAGACCATATCTCTGGCGGGCTTGAGCGCCGCTACGTTGCGTGTACTGGCCATTCTGGCCATCGCCCTGGGCCTCTTGCTCAATCTGCCTGCAATCGGAGAGCGCATCTCTGACTCCCGGTCGAACGGTGCAGAAAAAGACGGCCCTTCTACCGAAGGACCATCCGAAGCAGACAAACTTCATTAAATTTCAAAAGTTCCCTGCCCTGTCCCAGCAGAGCGCCATTCTGGCGATTTCCATGAATGGTAATGTCGGAGGGTCGAATTTCACATTTTTATGCCGAATCAATGAAAAGTGACTTTGAACGTAAATAAGATGACATTTGTCCCTCCCAGACGCTTCGGAATTAAACCATAATCAGTTGTGGCAAGTTATCTAAACCTCCAGGTGCAATTGAAACTCCCGGTTTATCGTTTAGGCCTCGTGAAGGAGAGTTTATGTTGACGGATTGGTTGTACATCGGGCTATTTTTCGTTATCGCTATGCTTCTCCCGGCCGCCGCCATTACCATTGCCGGAATTCTAGCACCCAAAAAACCCAACCCAATTAAAAATACCACCTACGAATGCGGAATCGAGACGGTTGGAGAGACTTGGATCCAGTTTAAAGTTCAATATTACATCTATGCGCTCGTCTTCCTGGTCTTCGACGTCGAGACCGTGTTCCTTTATCCATGGGCGGTCGCATTCGGTCAATTGACCTTGTTTGCCGTTCTGGAAGGCATTTTATTCATTTTAATATTGGTGAGCGGGCTGATTTACGCCTGGCGTAAGGGCGCACTGCAATGGGTGTAACCTGCCACATAAGCAGAGCTCAAGCTGATCGGTTGGCTCCCATCAGCTTTCTTTTTGTTCTCAGCAGGAGTGCACGATGAACTTCTTGTTAGACCCGGTCAATGCCATCGCCAACTGGCTGCGCACCCTTTTCCTGGGGTGGGGCGTTCCGCCCGATGTAGCCTCTTTCCTGCTGTCTCTCCTCGGCGCGGGTATCCTGGCCACGGGCGCCATGCTATGGGTGATCTTTCTCATCTGGTACGAGCGCAAACTCCTCGGCCGTATCCAGGACCGCTTCGGTCCCAACCGCCTTGGCCCGTGGGGCGTCTTCCAGCCCATCGCCGACATGCTCAAGATCTTCACAAAGGAATACATCACCCCGCAGGGCGCGGATAAATTCCTCTATAACCTCGCCCCCGTTCTGTCGGTGGCCTCTGTGCTGATGATGTGGGTGGTTGTGCCTTTCGCCGTCACCATCTATGGGGTGGACTTGAACGTGGGCATCCTCTATATCGTCGCGGTTGGCGCGCTGGGTGAGCTGGCCATCATCATGGCCGGGCTCTCTTCGAACAACAAATACGCCATGCTGGGCGCCTTCCGCGTGGTGGCTCAACTGATCTCCTACGAAGTCCCCATGGTGATCTCCTTGCTGGTGCCTGTCATGCTGGCGCGCACCATGAGCATGAACGGCCTGGTAATCGCCCAGGATGCCTGGTATCTGTTCACCGCGCCGCTGGCCGCCCTGATCTTCATGATTACCCAGGTGGCCGAGGTGGGCCGCGCGCCATTTGACCTGGTCGAGGCCGAGTCGGAGATCGTGGCTGGCTACAACATCGAGTATTCCGGCCTTAAATTTGGTATGTTTTACGTGGCCGAGTTTCTGCACGCCTTCACCGTCTCGCTGATCTTTGCCACCGTCTTCCTGGGTGGCTGGCGCGGTCCTTCCGCCGAACAGATGCCCATTCTCGGCTTCCTCTACTACGCCGTCAAAGTGGCTATCGTCTATTTCATCTTCATCCTCCTGCGCGGTTCGCTGCCCCGCTTCCGCATCGACCAGATGATGGACCTGAACTGGAAACTCCTCACCCCGCTCTCGATTGCCGTGCTGGCAGTCAGCGCGGTGGTGGACAAGCTGTTGCAGTCCATACCTGTGTTTTGGAACCACCTGGCGTTATTCGCCGCTAACGTCGTCATTTTATGGATCTCGATGACCATCTTGAACCGGCGATTCAGACGGGAGCAGACCCGCGTCGCCGGCCTGGAAGCCAGGCCTGCCCGCGCCGTGCAGGAGCACATCTCTGCCTAGGAGCCGGCCATGACCCTCTTACAGCTCTTCTTCCTCTTCGTCTCCGCTGTCATCCTCGGCTCCGCCGTGATGGTGGTATCCACACGCAAAATGCTTCACGCCGCCTTCTGGCTGATCCTTGCTCTATTTGGCGTGGCGGTGATCTTCGTGTTGCTCCAGGCCAGTTTCTTTGCCGTGGTTCAGGTGGTGATTTACATCGGCGCAATCGCCATTTTGATCCTCTTCGCGGTGATGCTCACCCGCCGGGTTATGGCCGATGTCGGCCCGCAGGTGATCCGTGCCTGGTGGCTGGCTGGAATCGCCGCCGCATTGTTGTGCGCCGTGCTGGTTTGGCTGCTTTCGAGCTGGAATGGTTTCACTGCCTCTTTACCCCCGCTGCCGCAGCGCGGCGATCCGATCGCTGAGCTGGGCCAGGCGCTGGTTTCGCCCAACGCCTTCGCGCTGCCCTTCGAGGTAGCTTCGGTGCTGCTCCTGGCCGCCCTTGTCGGGGCGATCTACATCGCCTGGGAGAGAAAAGGTAAATGAAGCTGTCCACGCTGCTGCATTCATGGGAGGTTTGATGATCCCGCTGTCCTGGTTCCTGATCCTTGCCGCCGCCTTGTTTTGCATCGGCCTGTACGGCGTGCTGGCCCGCAAGAACGCCATCGGCATTTTGATGGGCGTCGAGCTGATGCTGAACGCGGTTAACATCAACCTGCTGGCCTTTTGGCGCTACCGTACACCCGCCGAAACGGCCGGTCCGGCCTTCGTGGTCATCGTCTTCGCCGTGGCCGCCGCCGAGGTGGCCGTCGGTCTGGCCCTGATCATCTCAGCCTACCGCCGGCGCAACACGGTCATCGCCGACGAGATCGACCTGCTCAAGGGCTAGGAGGCTCACCCGCATGTCCATCGCGACCCTGATCTGGCTCATCCCGCTGCCGCCGCTGTTGGCATTCGGCCTGATTGCCCTGTTCACCCACCGTTCCAAAGGGCTCAGCCATACCCTGGGCGTAGGCGCTGCCCTGCTCTCCTGGCTGGCCAGTATGCTGGTGATCTGGCGCGCCGTGCGCCTGCCTGACCTCGGTCAAAACCCGATCACTTCGGCCGTGGACTGGTTTCCAACCGCCAATAATTGGTTCAAAATCGGCATCCAGGTCGATCCACTCACTGTGGTGACCCTCTTCTTCGTCGCCTGGACCATCGCAATGATTTTCATTTACAGCGTGGGCTATCACAATTACGGCCAGCCCGTCGGGGAAAACGACCGGCCCGGCCTTCAGCCCCACGGCGCCACGGTCACCGATGCGCACGGCCACACCCACCGTGTGCCCTCCGTCGAGCCGCTCTATTCTCGCTTTTTCGCTTTCCTCAGCCTGTTCGCCTTCGGCATGTACTTCCTGGTGGTGAGCGACAACCTGCTCAGCCTGTACATCGGCTGGGAAATCATGGGCCTGTGCTCCTACCTGTTGATTGGTTTCTGGTACGCCAAGGAATCGGCCCGCAATGCGGCGATCAAAGCCTTCATCACCACCCGCGTCGGCGATATGTTCATGCTGCTCGGCATTGTTTACCTGTACAGCGTCACCGGCACGCTGAATTACCGTGCTCTATTCGCCGATCCGCAGATGCTGGCGCGGCTCGCTCAAGCGCCATCATACATCCCCGGCCTCTCGGTTGCGGGAATGAGCGGCCTGCTGCTCTTCATCGGGACGGTGGGCAAATCCGCCCAGTGGCCCCTGCATGTATGGCTGCCGGATGCCATGGAAGGCCCCACGCCGGTCTCCGCCATGATCCATGCCGCCACCATGGTCTCGGCCGGCGTTTATCTGGTCGTGCGCATCTTTCCGCTGGTATCGGCTGGCTGGGCGGAGAGCGGCGCTATCACCCCGGCCATGAGCGTGATCGGCTTCATCGGCGCCTTTACCGCCCTGTTCGCTGCGACCATCGCCCTTGGCCAGAATGACATCAAACGCGTCCTGGCCTATTCGACCATTTCCCAGCTCGGCTATATGATCGCCGCGCTGGGCGTGGGCGCCTATGCCGCCGCCGCCTTCCACCTGGTAACCCATGCGTTCTTCAAGGCCCTGCTCTTCCTGGGATCCGGTTCGGTCATCCATGGCATGGAGCATGGCGTGCTGCACACCGGCGAACATATCGACCCGCAGGATATGTACAACATGGGCGGGCTGCGCAAAAAGATGCCCGTCACCTTCTGGACATTCCTGATCGGCGGCCTGGCGCTGTCCGGTTTTCCCCTCGTCACCGCCGGGTTCTGGTCCAAAGACGCCATTCTTACGGGCGCCTTCCAGGGCGGCCATTGGATTGCCTTCACCGCCCTGGCTCTGGCTGCCCTGCTGACCGCCTTTTACACCATGCGCCAGATCGCCCTCACTTTTCTGGGCGAACCGCGTACTCAGGCGGCAGCCCATGCGGTCGAATCGCGCCCCTCGATGGTGCTGCCGCTGGTGGTGCTGGCTTTCTTCGCCGTGACCCTCGGCTGGTTAGGCATCCCCAGGGAGTTCCCCATCATCGGCGGTGCGCTGCCCGACTTCTTCGAGAACTTCCTGCACGGAATGGCCTATGCCGTGCCCGAAATCGAGGCAGCCGGCAGCCTGATACCGCTGTTTACCTCGCTGGTCGTGGCCTTGGGCGGCCTTTACCTGGGCTGGCTGGTCTACCGCCGGGTGGCGCCTGGCGCTGCTGACCCGCTGGCAGCACCATTGGGCGTCGTCTACACCGTAATCCGCCGCAAGTATTACTTCGATGAGGCGTACGATTTCCTCTTTGTGCGCCCCTCGCGCTGGCTGGCGGAAACTTTCACCGCCGCCTGGATGGACCGCGGCGTGATTGACGGCGCTCTGCACGCAATCGCCAGGGCATTCGTATGGATCGGCGGCGCGCTGCGGCGCGGCTTTGATATCCCCGTGGTTAACAGGGGTTTCGAATCGGTCGGACAGGGCGCGCGTCTGCTCGGCGGCGAATTGCGCCAGGTGCAGACCGGGCGTGTCCAGCAATACATGATCACCGCCTTGCTGGTTGCCCTGGTTTTTGGACTGTTGTTTTATTATTTCTTCGTGTTGGCCTGAAGCGGAGCATCCGTTCGGGAGTGGACCATGGAATTTGTCGTCAGTCACCTGCTGACCCTGATCTTGTTCATACCCAGTCTGGCGGCGCTGGCAATGCTCTTCCTGCCGCGCGAGGAGGTCAGGCTGATTCGTTGGGTGGCGCTGATTGCCAGTCTGATCCCCTTCTTCTTATCACTCTGGCTATGGCTGCGCTTCGACCCCTCCCGCCAGGGATTCCAGTTCGAGGAGTTGTATGACTGGTATCCGGCAATCCATTCCAGCTACCATCTGGGCATTGACGGCATTTCGCTCACTCTGGTGGTGCTGACCACACTGCTCACCTCGCTGGGTGTGCTGGCCTCCTTTAGCATCACCGACCGCGTCAAGGCGTACATGATCCTCTTCCTGTTCCTGGAGACGGGATTGCTGGGCGTCTTCATGTCCCTCGACTTGCTGCTGTTCTTCGTCTTCTGGGAAGTGGGTCTGGTGCCGATGTACTTCCTGATCAACCAGTGGGGCAGCGCCAACCGCAACTACGCCTCGCTTAAGTTCATCCTGTACACCATGGCCGGATCGCTCGGTTTGCTGTTGGCCATCCAGTTGATCGGTGTGGTTTCCGGCACTTTCGACCTGCCGCTGCTCTTCCAACGCTGGACCAGCCTGGCGGGAGATGCCCGGCTTCTCGGCCTGCCAGTCTCGACGGTAAAGGCCATCGCCTTCTGGGCTTTCGTGATCGCCTTCGCCATCAAGGTGCCGGTGTGGCCGTTCCACACCTGGCTCCCGGACGCCCACACGGAGGCGCCCACCGCCGGCTCAATGATCCTGGCCGGTGTGCTCCTCAAGCTGGGCGCTTACGGCTTCCTTCGCCTGGTCCTGCCGCTCTACCCGGTCGAGTCCAGAATTTATGCCGGAGCGCTGGCCTTCCTGGCCACCATGGCCATCATTTTCGGCGCGCTGGGCGCTTATGGTCAAGATGACTTTAAACGCCTGGTAGCCTATTCATCCATCAACCACATGGGCTTTGTCGTGCTGGCCATTGCCGCGGCCGCCTGGGCGGCTGGTACGCCCAACGCGGTCATCGCCCTGAACGGGGCCGTCCTGCAGATGTTCAACCACGGTCTTTCGGCGGCCGGTATGTTCTTCCTGGTAGGCGTGATCTACGAGCGCACCCACACCCGCGATCTGAACGCCTACGGCGGCCTGTTTGCCCTGCTGCCCGCCTACGGCGGCATCTTGATCTTCACTGCCATGGCCTCGCTAGGGCTGCCCGGCCTGGGCGGTTTTATCTCCGAATTCCTCGTTGTGCGGGGGGCCTGGCCGGTGTTCACCCTGGCTACCGCGTTGAGCATGGTTGGCCTGCTCTTTACCGGCGTCTACGTGCTCAAGGCCATCAAGAAGGTTCTTCACGGCCCGCTGAACGAGCGCTGGAGCGGGCATCTGAAGGAAATCAACGCCCGCGAGGCGGTTGTGATCGCTCCGCTGATGGCTCTTTCGCTGGTCATCGGTCTTTGGCCGGCCTGGATTTTAGACGTGATCAACCGTGCCGTATCCATGTGGTTTTAGCCGAGGTTGTCGATGCATTTCCCGATCCTGAGCGTCATCATCTTCACCCCGCTGGCCGCCGGCCTGTTGATCCTCCTTCTGCCGGCTGAGCGGAAGACGGAGATTCGCGTCATCGCCCTGGCGGCTGCGGCTGTCTCGCTGCTGCTTTCCATTTGGGTCTACGCTTCTTACCAGACCGCCGCCGGCGGATACCAGTTCGTCGAACGCCTCCCCTGGCTGCCCGCCCTGGGCATTTCCTATTACGTGGGGGTGGACGGCATCAGCGTACCGCTCATGCTGATGGCCGGACTGGTGGTGCTTACCGGCGTGATGATTTCCTGGAACATCGAAGACCGTCCGCGCGAATTCTTCTCCTTCCTTCTCATCCTGGGCACCAGCGTCTTCGGCGTCTTCGCCTCCCTGGATCTATTCCAGCTTTTCTTCTTTTACGAGCTGGCGGTCTTTCCAAAGTACCTGATGATCGTCGTTTGGGGCTGGCCCAAGACGCGCGAGTACGGCGCTATGAAGCTGACCCTCTATCTGTTTATTGGTTCGGTGGTCTCCCTGGTCGGCGCGCTGGCCATGTATTTCGCCGCCGGACAGCATACCTTCGATATGCTGGCCCTGGAGCGGGCCGGCTACTCGACCGCCTTCCAGCGCCTGTGGTTCCCGGTGGTCTTCTTCGGCTTCGCCGTCCTGGGCGGCATATTCCCATTCCATTCCTGGGCGCCCGACGGCCATGTGGCTGCCCCCACGGCCGTCTCCATGCTGCTCGCCGGTGTCGAGATGAAGGTGGGCGCCTTTGCCGCCCTGCGCGTGGCCATCATGCTCATGCCCGAGGGCGCACAGATGTGGCGCTGGCTGATCCTGGGCCTGGCCACCATCAATGTGGTCTACGGCGCCTGGATCGCCATGATCCAGACCGACTTCAAGTATGTCATCGGTTTCTCGTCGATCTCCCATATGGGTCTGGTGCTGATCGGCTTCGCCACGCTCAACCACGACGGCCTGGTTGGCTCTGGCATGCAGATGTTCTCCCACGGGGTCATGACGGCTCTCTTCTTCGCCGTGGTGGGCATGGTGTATGACCGCGCCCATACCCGCGACCTGACCCGTTTGGGCGGCCTTTACCGTAAGATGCCCTGGGCGGCCATCGGCTTCATCATCGCCGGTCTGGTCTCCATGGGCATGCCCTTCTTCTCCGGCTTCGTGGCTGAATTCCCCATATTTATGGGTATGTGGCAGACCGCGCCGGCAGTCGCTCTGGTGGCTGTGTTGGGCGTGATCATCACCGCGGCCTACATCCTGCGCGTCGTTGGACGCGTCTTCTTCGGCGAGCTGCCTGCCGAACTGGCTGGCGTCGGCGATGTGACCGTGCTGGATAAGCTGGCCGTGGCCATGCTTTCCGTGGTAATGGTGGCGCTGGGCGTCTATCCTTCGCTGATGGTGCCGCTGGTCGAATCGGGCGTGCAGCATGTGCTCAGCCTGGTAGGAGGTGCGTGAATGCCGGTCCCCAGCTTCGATCCTACCATGATAACGGCTTTGCTTCCCGAGATCGGTCTGCTCGTCCTGGCCGGTCTGGTGCTGCTCTTTGACCTGCTGTGGCCCGAAGAGCGTCGCCGCGCTTTGGGCTGGCTCACCTTCGTCGGCCTGGTCGTGTTGATCGCCGCCGCCCTGGTCTTCTCCCGCCCGGATGGAAACAACCGCCTTATCTGGGGCGGTATGCTGCGCCAGGATTGGTTGGGCTTCGTCTTCAGCCTGCTGTTCCTCTCGGGGGCCGCGTTGACCGCCCTGTTCGCCATGGACAGCCCCACCATCGGACAGCGCGGCGAGTTCTACCTCCTCATGCTGGCCGCCACGCTGGGCATGTTGCTCATGGCTTCCTCCGCCGACCTGGTGATGCTTTACCTGGCCATTGAGACCACCTCCATCCCGCTTTACGCTCTGGCAGGCTTCCTCACCCGCCAGGAGAAGTCTTCTGAGGCTGGGTTGAAGTACATCCTCTTCGGCGCCATGACCTCGGCCGTGATGCTCTACGGTTTCAGCCTGTTGTACGGCTTCACCGGCACCACCCAGATCTACACCCTGGCGGCCCGCCTGCAAAGCGGAGATCTGTCGGTCGCCACCCTGATTGGCGTCGGCCTGCTGGTGCTGGTCGGCTTCGGCTTCAAAGTCTCGGCTGTGCCGTTTCATTTTTGGGCCCCCGACGTATACGAGGGCGCGCCAACGCCGGCGGCTGGCTTTATTTCGACGGCTTCCAAGGCGGCCGGTTTTGCCGTACTGCTGCGTTTCCTCCTGGCGGTCTTTCCCGCCGAACTGCCGTATTGGACCATGGCGGTGGCGATGATCTCGGCGATCACCATGGTGGTCGGCAATTTCGTCGCCCTGACACAAAGGAATATCAAACGGCTGCTGGCTTACTCCTCCATCGCCCACGCCGGCTATATCCTGATCGGTGTGGCGGCCTCCTCGGCTTTTGGCACCAGCAGCGCGGTCTTTTACCTCATTGCCTACCTGCTGACCAACCTGGCTGCCTTCGGTGTGGTGGCCGTGGCCGGCAAGGCCCTCGGCTCGGACGAGATCTCCGCCTACTCAGGTCTGAGCCGCAGATCGCCGGGGCTGGCCTTGGCCCTTCTCGCCGCGCTGCTGTCCTTGGGCGGCATACCGCCGTTTGGCGGTTTCGTTGGGAAGGTGCTGGTCATCGCATCGGCCGTGAATGCCGGCCTCGTCTGGCTGGCTTTCCTCGCCATCCTCAACTCCATCGTGGGCCTGTACTACTATCTCAATGTCCTGAAAGTGGTCTATTTGTACCGCTCCGAAGGGGACGAGCAGCCTTTGCCGCTTACCCGCCCCTGGTCCATCGCCCTGGTGGTTTGCGTAGCGGGCATTTTGTTGCTCGGCACCTTCTTTGCTCCCTGGTACAATTGGTCCATGACTGCTGCCGCAGGATTGTTTTAATCTCTCATTGACGCTCGTCCGCCGTATATGATAAAATTCTTTACCCATGGGTCAGCCAGAAGACGCCAAAAAAGGTCGTAAACAGAGTATTATCAATCTGACGCTGGCAGTCGTGGCGGGGCAGGTGGGTTGTCTGACCCTGGTGATTGTGCTGGCTGCTGTCTTTCTCGGTCTCTGGCTGGATGCCCGCTTTCAAACCAAGCCGACGTTTACCATCATCTTTGTTCTGGTGAGCATCCCGGTTTCGTTGGCAGCGATGTTTTTAGTGGCGCGTTCGGCGATTGCGCGCATAAAGACCGATTTGTCTGTGGCCAAACCGGCGCAGCAGGAGGGAACCGATCTTGGAAAAAACGCGTAAATGGCGCTGGGGCGTCAATCGCTGGCTGGTGCTGCTCTTTACCGTGCTGAGTTACCTGGCCGCGCGGTTTTTCCCGCCCATTCGTCCGCACATCCAGGTGGCCGCCGAGCACCTCTCCACCCGGCCTCTCTTCTCTTTGCCGGCGCTGGGCGAGGTCTACCTGACCAACACCATGGTGGGCATCTTCATCGTCGACATGATCCTGATCGTGGGCGCCTTCTTCGTCAACCGGGCCGTCAAGAGCGGTGAGCTGGTGCCCAAGGGCCTCTCCGGAGCGGTCGAGGCGTTGCTCGAGGCAATCTACAATTTGACCGAGAGCACTGCGGGCAAATGGGCTAAGGTGATCTTCCCATATTTTGCCGCCATCAGCCTGATCGTTCTGTTTTCCAACTGGCTGGAGCTGATCCCCGGGGTGGATAGCATCGGTCGTCTTGAGCCGTCCTCGCAGGGCTACGCCGTCCGTCAGATCCTGCCCCATGTTTTCGCTCTCGTCCAGGGAGAGACACAGGGCGGAGGTTACCTGGTCGTCCCGGCGGTGCGCGTGCCGTCCACCGATCTTAATTTCACCGTCGCCCTGGCGCTCGTATCCGTGGTCATGACGCAGGTAATCGGCATTCGTGCCCAGGGTCTTCGCTTCTTCACCAAGTATTTCAATACCACCACCCTGTTTACCAAGCCCTTCTTTGGCGCCATCGATTTCGCCGTCGGTTTGCTCGAGACGATCTCGGAGTTCTCCAAGATCCTCTCGTTTTCTTTCCGTCTATTTGGCAACCTGTTCGCCGGGGCGGTCCTCCTCTTTGTGGTCGGCTCGCTGATCCCGGTGTTTGCCCAGTCGCTGGTGTTGCTGTTCGAGTTCTTCATCGGCATCATCCAGGCGCTGGTCTTTGGCATGCTGACCATGGTTTTCATGACCCAGGCCACTCAAGGGCATGCTGGGGAGGAACAGTCCCAGGCAGCCGAGTGACCGGGGAGTGGAATGCTGCAATCGGTTTATGGGGGGCGAATTACCGCCCGGGAAAATTAATCAACGGAGGCTGAGGAACGAGCGATGCAAGGTGATATTGTGGCGGCGGCAAAATTGATCGGCGCCGGATTGGCCATGATCGGCGTGGCCGGTGCAGGCGCGGGCATTGGTCTGGTCGTGAGCGGTGCCATCCAGGGCATGTCTCGCAACCCTGACCTGTACGGCACGATCCTGACCAATATGATCCTGGGGATCGCCTTCGCAGAAGCGATCGCAATTTATTGTCTGGTGATTGCTTTCCTGATCCTGTTCGTTCTCTGATCAGGGGCACTGGAAGAAAGAAAGGAGACCCCCTTGGAGGCCCTTGGAATCAATCTAGGTTATCTGCTCATCCAGATCACCATGTTCGCCATCACCCTGGTGGTATTGCGGGCGTGGGTCTTTATCCCCATTATGGGCCTGTTGGAGAAACGCCGCAAGGCGATTGCCCAGGGGCTGGAAGACGCCCGCGTCGCCGCTGAGGCGCGCGCGAACGCCGAGCGTGAGGCCGAGACCATCGTCGCCGACGCGCAGGCCAAAGCCGCGCAGACCATCCGGGAAGCCATCGAACGGGCCGAGGCCGCTGAGCGCGAAATCCGCGCCGCAGCCGACGCCGAAGCCGCCCGCATACGCGAACAGGCCCTCGCCGAGCTGGATCAGGAGCGCAACCGCATCCTGAGCGAGCTGCGCGGGCAGGTGGCTGCCCTGGCCATTGCCGCTGCCCAGAAACTCGTCGGTGAGAGCATGGACGAACGCCGTCAGCACGATCTGTTGCTCGAATTCTTCTCCGGCGTGAAGAACGGCAAGGTGGTCGTCCTGAATGGCGATTACAAAGGAGCCGTTTCCGCTGAGGTGACCAGCGCCCTGCCGCTGACTGCCGAGGAGCAGGAGCTGATCAAGCGCGATTTGCTTGCCAAGACCGGCAGCAATACCACCATCACCTTCCGTGTTGACCCCTCCATCCTGGGCGGTCTGGTAGTGCGCGTCGGCGATAAGGTGTTGGATGGTTCCATTGCTGGCCAGTTGCAGAGCCTGAAGCAGTATTTAAGCTGAATCGATTAAAATGTCAACGAAACCCGCCTGTTTGCCCCTCTCTGCATCTCGGAGAGCAGCCAAACAGTCTTCGCCTGGAAGACCGGGGTGAGGGCATAACCATTTAGTCTTATACATCTCAATATAACGCTTTCGCAATCATGATGGACAACCCTCGTTCCCTGCGTGATCTTTTTGCCGAAATCCAGCCGCTTTCACCAAAGGTTATCCCCGAAACGCCGATCACGGCCGTCACCTCCGATTCCCGCGCTGTCCAGCCAGGCGCCCTGTTCGTGGCCGTCTCTGGCGGCTCTTTGGACGGCCACCATTTCATCCCCGACGCCCTGACGCGCGGCGCGGCTGCCGTAGTCGGTACGCAGCCCGGACTGTCCCTGCCGGTGCCGTATGTCCAGGTTTCCGATGGGCGTAGCGCGCTGGCCCGCCTGGCCGCTGCCTTCTATGGCTATCCCGCCCGTCGGCTTACCGTCCTGGGCGTGACCGGCACGGATGGCAAGACCACCACCACCAACCTGATCCACCAGATCATGCTGGCTGCCGGCCTCCGTGCAGGCATGATTTCCACCATCAACGCCGTCATCGGCGATGAGATTCTCGACACTGGCTTCCACGTCACCACGCCCGATGCCACCGACGTTCAGTCCTACCTCGCCCGCATGCTTGCCGCCGGTCTGACCCATGTGGTGCTCGAAGCCACCTCCCATGGCCTGGCCCAGCATCGCGTGGATGCCTGCGAGTTCGACATCGGCGTGGTTACCAACATCACCCACGAGCATCTGGATTATCACGGCTCCTACGAGGCCTACCGTGACGCCAAGGCGCGCCTCCTTCAAGAGCTGGCGCTCACCGGACCCAAACCGCAGGGCAATCCCCGCCTGGCGGTCATCAACCGCGACGACCAGTCCTATGACTTTCTCCACAAGCTGGTGACGGTGCGCCAGGTGGCCTATAGCCTCTCCCCTGGCGCCGATCTGTGGGCCGAGGAGGTGGTTTACGGCCCGCACGGCGTGCGCTTCACCGCTGTTGCGCCGGGTTTCAAGGTTGAGCTGTCCAGCTCCCTGGTGGGCGCCTACAATGTCCATAACATCCTGGCCGCCGTGGCCGCTACAGCGCTCGGGTTGGGCCTTCCCGCTGAAGCCGTTCAGCGCGGCGTCGCCGCCCTCTCGGCTGTGCCGGGCCGCATGGAGCGCATCGACCTCGGCCAGGATTTCACCGCCATCGTCGATTTCGCCCATACCCCCAATGCCTTGCAGCGCGCCCTGGAGACCGCCCGCCAGCTCACCTCGGGACGCGTGTTGGTTGTCTTTGGCTCGGCTGGCCTGCGCGACCGTCAAAAGCGGCGACTGATGGCCGAGGTCTCGGCCCGCCTGGCCGATATCAGCGTTCTGACCGCCGAAGATCCGCGCACCGAATCGCTCGACGCAATCCTGGCCGAGATGGCCGCCGGCGCCTCCAGCCAGGGCGGCCTCGAGGGTCAGACCTTCTTCCGTGTGCCCGACCGCGGCGAGGCCATCCGCCTGGCTGTCCGCCTGGCCCGACCGGGCGACCTGGTCATCGCCTGCGGCAAAGGCCACGAGCAGTCCATGTGTTTTGGCGAGACCGAATATCTCTGGGACGACCGCACCGCCATGCGCGCGGCCCTCTCCGAGCGCCTGGGCATCCCCGGCCCCGCGATGCCCTACCTCCCTACGCGAGACTTCCCATCGAATTAGCTCGTTTCGCCCATCATGGCAAGCTCGCAGGCCTGGCAGGGAATCCGTATCCCTTCCCTGGGTTCATTTCATTTCCTGGCAATAGGTCGGCTGGTTGCCGATCACGCTGCAGTCCAGCCACTGCCCGTCGAAATTAACGTACACCTCGACCGAATGGATCAGCTCGTCATACCGCCCGAGAATCAGTCGGTACGGCCGCGCGAGCAGATCGCTGAACGGGTTGAAGATGTCCAGATACATCTGGTGGGCAGTGACCGGATCGATTTTCCCTTCAGTCTGGTTGCGATATTCGATGATCGAGCCGATCTTGACCACCGGCGAGCGCATCGGTTCGTTGATCCGGCCGTCCACCACCAGCCCGCCGATGATAAAAAATGCGGCCCAAATCATGACCGGCAGGATGCGGCTGAACGCCGCCGGCGCACCCCAGGTGCTGTCCATGAAATTGCCCTGGAATACTCCCGCCAGCACACCGATCCCTGCCAGGATCACCGCCGAAAATATCATGTTGGTCTGCACGCTGATGACGGTGGACAGGTTGACCATGCGTTGCACGTTCGGATCGAGCCAGCCCAGGGCAGTGTATGTGATCTCGTGGGCGATCCGCCCGGCCAGAAGCGCCAGGCCGGCGCCAACCGCCGCCCAAACCAGTATCCGCACGACGGCTGATTCGGAGCGCGCTGTGAGGTAGCCCGCCAGCGTCCCCGCCGCCAGTCCGGGTATCAGTCCAACGGCCAGTTTGAGCCAGGGGAAGTAAGCGTGCGCTCGCGCCAATGAGAGCGCATCCGCTCCCCACGCCGCCAGACTGAAGGCGAGGCCGGCCACCAGGCCGTACATCACCCCCACCCGCACCATTTCAGCCCGGCCGGAAGTCTCTGCAACGACGTTCTTCATGAAGACTTTCCCTCCCGCCTGTTTTTTTCTCGCTCCGCATCCGGCTGCCTGCCTTTCGCGCCTGCATACGGTGATCAGCGGAATTGAACTTTGTTTGCCCGATTTGCATTTTTTCGCGTGCTATTGTAAAGTATACGTAAATACGATAAGAAACCGGATTGACCCCTTGTGGGCAGGTCATCCCTTGGATCGCCCGTATGTTGAGCCAAAAAGAATTTCCAATCTCCCAAATCGTGGGCGTGTTTTGGGAGCTATTTAAAAAAGGGCGCTCCGTCACCTTGAAGAATTCCTTTCACGGGCTGCCGGTCCAATATAAGGCCCGCATCAGCATGATCGGCCAGGATTGCCTGGCCGTGGTCGTCCATCCCCACCAGGTCGTCTGCATCGCCCTCGAGCGCAGGACCGTTGTTAGCAACAAGCGCCTTCCCATGCCAGTGCAGGCGAAGCCGCTCAGTCTGGATGTCAAGAACGGTGAGGTGGTTCTCGGCCGCTTCAAAACGCTCAATCAGCTTTCAGAACGCCGCCTGGTGAGCCGCATCGAGCCGCTCCATCCCATGCCGGTCACGATTATACAGCGGGAACGCAGAATCGAAGCCCGGCTTGCCGACCTGAGCCTGGCCGGCCTGGGCGTTTTGATTGAGCAGAATCCAGGGCCGCTGCGCCTTGATACGGGAGGGATGGCCCACCTCGTTTTCGAGCTGCCGGGATTGGGTGTTCGCCTGTCTCTGGAGGGCGACGTGGCCTACGTTCATCGCAAGCGCGGCGCGCAGCTCTACCGGGCCGGCTTCGCGATTCAACCGGGTGCCTCCGACCAGGAAGTACTGAATGAATACCTGATGCACTCCAGGCAGGAGCTTCTGCGCGAGTTGGAGCGCCTGCACCAGTCCATGCGCAAGCGGAAGCCCAAACGGGTAAACCTTGATTAAAGAATAAGTTTACCGAAGAATTAATTTTGGAAGTCCGAATTCCCCGTTTTTGTTCATCTCCACATTGCACCGCTTCGTGTTCAGATCAACCCATCGATGGGGCTCCATATTTACCACATGATCCATCCCTGATTTAGGGATGGATCATGTTTTTCGCTTGCGCCTGGTTGGAAGCGCTCTTTGCCTGCTCTCCAGTTTTAATGCAGCGCGAAGTTAATTAGATAAAGTGATCCTCATTGTCTAAGCATGGGCTGATCAGCTCTTTATCAGCGCCGGTACCCTCCACCCGATCGCCGATCATGATCCCCAGGCCGGTGGGTTCCCTGCCGCTCGCTGCCCGGGCGACCGTGCGAAGAAGTCGACCGCCCACCCGGGCCGCTCCTGCTGGAGCCGTTCGTCCGGGCGCCGCGTCGGTCGTGCTCGCGCGCTTCCTCCGCCGACCAGCCCTCCAGCACCGCCTGGCGCGACAGCCGTATCTTGCCAAGTGGATCGATGTCGGTCACCATCACCGTCAGCTCGTCGCCCACGTTCACCACGTCTTCCACCCGGTTGACGCGTTCGCTGTCCAGTTGCGAAATGTGCACCATGCCATCCACGTTGGGAAGGATCTCGACGAATGCGCCGAAATCGGTGATGCGCACAACCTTGCCGGTGTAAATGCGCCCGATTTGGGGCGTCTCGATCATCGCCTCGATCCGCTCGCGCGCCTGAGCCTCGCTGGCGCCGTTGACTGCCGCGATGTAGACCGAGCCGTCGTCTTCGATGTCGATTTTGGTGCCGGTCTCTTCCTGGATGGCGCGGATGATCTTGCCGCCCGGTCCGATGATTGCTCCGATCTTGTCCACCGGTACTTTGATGATCGTGATGCGCGGCGCGTGCGGTTTGAGCTCCGGCCGCGGCGCGGGGATGACCTCCAGGATCTTGTTCAGGATGAACAGGCGGGCTTCGCGCGCTTGAGCCAGCGCTTCGGACATGATCTCCGGGGTGATGCCCTTGATCTTGATGTCCATTTGGAGCGCGGTGATGCCCTTATCGGTGCCGGCCACCTTGAAGTCCATGTCGCCCAGGTGGTCTTCCATCCCCTGGATGTCAGTCAAAATGGCGTACCGCTCGCCCTCTTTGATCAGCCCCATGGCCACACCGGCCACCGGCGCCTTGATTGGCACGCCCGTGTCCATCAGTGCCAGAGTGGAGCCGCACACCGAAGCCATCGACGTCGATCCGTTGGAGGACAGTACTTCCGATACCAGTCTGAGCGTGTAAGGGAATTCCACCTCCGGCGGGATGACCGGCAACAGCGCCCGCTCGGCCAGCGCTCCATGGCCGATTTCGCGCCGTGATTGACCGCGCAGCGGTTTGACCTCGCCGGTCGAATAGGGTGGAAAGTTGTAGTGATGCATGTAGCGCTTGGTCTCGACGGGCGTCAGACTGTCGAGCTCTTGCGCCTCCTTGGGCGTTCCCAGAGTCGCCAGGGTGAGCACCTGCGTCTCACCGCGTGTGAACAACCCCGATCCGTGCGCCCGTGGGCTGATGCCTACCTCGCACCAGATTGGACGGATCTCCTTCGGTGTACGCCCGTCTGGCCGTTTGCCTTGTTCCAGGATGCGCTGGCGCACGATCTTCTTGAACGCCTTCTCGAACGCTGCTTTGACATTGGCCGCCAGGTTCTCATCGGCCGTCTCGCCAACAAACTCGGCCACCACTTCCTCGGCGAAAGCGTCTACGGCTGTATTCAGCTCGTTCTTGGTGTGATACTGATCCAGGATCTCGTTCAGCCTGTTCACGACACGCTGGTATACCCGCGCCTCCAGCTCGGCGTCCACCTCGGTGAGGACGACTTCTCGCTTGGGCTTGCCCACCTCGGCAGCCATTCTCTCTTGCAGCTCGACCAATGGCTGCAAGGCCTTGTGCCCGAAGGAAAGCGCCTCGACCATGACCTCTTCGGGGACTTCACTGGCGCCGCATTCCACCATCAGGATCGCGTCGCGTGTGCCCGCTATCCGCAGGTCCAGGTCAGATTCGGCCATTTCCGCGTAGGTCGGGTTGACCACCAGGTTGCCGTTGATCCGCCCTATGCGTACTGCGCCTACCGGTCCGCCCCATGGAATATCTGAGATCATCAGCGCGGCCGATGCGGCATTGACCGCCAGGATGTCTAACGGATTATCGCTGTCAGCGGAAAGCGAGAACAGGATGACCTGCACCTCGTTGCGCATCCCTTCCGGGAAGAGCGGACGCAGTGGTCGGTCGGTTAGACGCGCCGTGAGGATCGCTTCGTCGGAGGGTTTGCCTTCCCGACGGAAGAACGACCCTGGGATGCGCCCTCCGGCGTACATGCGCTCCTCGTACTCCACTGTCAGGGGGAAGAAATCGATGCCTTCGCGCGGCTCGCCCATTGTGGCGGCGGCGAAGACGACCGAATCGCCCAGGCGCACGGTGACTGCGCCACCGGCCTGTCCGGCCAGCTTGCCGGTCTCGAATGTGACGGTTCGGTTGCCAACACTCGTATTAAATTGTTTCGCTTGCGGTTGCATAAGCTCCCTATCCGCACCCGCCTGGTTAGGGACTGAAAGCCGCAGAGGACGATTGTCCTCATCACCTTTCAATTCCCAACCTGCGGGTGTATTCATATCGCCCTTATCGGGCTCGATCTAAAATGACCTCCGTTTTAAGCTCACCCCTCTGGATTCCGAATGCGAGTAGATGGATCGCATCCCATCTACTCGCCAGAGGACGAACTCATTTCTTGCGGATGTTCAATTGGTCCGTCAGGGCCAGGTAGCGCTGGTAATCCGTTCGGCGGATGTACGCCAGAAGCCTGCGGCGCTGGCCCACCAGTTTCAGTAACCCACGTCGGGATGAATTGTCGTGCTTGTTAGCGCGCAAATGTTCCGTCAGTTGGGTGATCCGGTGCGTCAGAATGGCGATTTGCACTTCTGGCGAACCGGTGTCGTTCTCATGGCGATGGTATTGCGTGATGATCTTCGTCTTCTCTTCTTTTGTCAACATGACGTCTGCTGTCTCCCAATTTGGATATGTAGCAAGTCTCCGTGTCCGCAGCCTTGACCGCAGATCGGACCAGTCATTGTTCAAAATTATACCAGATAGCGCTGTGATCGAGAAGACTCGCTATTCTTCCTGTGGGTAAGCCAGCAGGGCCGCGCGTAGGCTTCTTTGAGCCTCTTCCGGGAAAGCGGCCAGACTGTTGCGCACCAGCCGGCGCACGCCGCGATGCCGTCCGGCTGCCAGCGTCTGGCGCAGGAAGTAGGCCGTTTCCGCCGGAGACCTCCTCGCCAGCGCGCGCATCAGCGCGGTCATCTCCGCAAGCAGTTCGGCCGGTGCGGCCGACACCAGCGGCGTCAGCAAACGGAACACCTGCGGCAGATTCTCGAAGCGCACATCTTCTACCAGGGGCAGAAGCGCGCGCAGGCCCATGGCCTGTACAGGCCGTTCGTCGCTGCCCAGCCACCCTTCCACCAGCGCCAACCAGCGCTCCGGTTCATCCCGCAGCACCCTGACACCGCCCTTTTGCAGCAGCTCAATCAGCAGGGTCGCGTCGAGGGTGGGCTGCGCCCAGGCGTTCAGCCGCGCCATCACCGCCTCGGTCGCCTCGCGCGGCAGACTGCCCAGCAACCGTGCGGCCAGCTCCCGCGGTTCCAGATATTGGTTGGCCCACAGGGCATCCGCCAGGCGTAGCCCTTCTTCCGGTTGCTGCTGCGCGCGCTGCGCCAGCTCGCCTTCGATCTGGCGCAGCACCTGCGCCGGCACCTTAAAATGCGGGACGATCGGCGTGCGACCGCCTGGCGTGGGTCGGTAGGTGTGATCGGTGTAATATTCGAGCAGGTCGCACAGCCGACGTACGAACGCCTCCGGGTCTGTGAAGGCTGCCATTAACCCGGCGATTTGGGTGCGCAGGCGGGTCAGCTCGATAGCGGTCACGCTCAATATGCCCGGGCGAAATAGGCCTTCTCGGCGGCGGGCTGACCGCAGTGGATGCATTGCCCGCTCCCCCCTGGCTGTTCCAACGGGATGCAGCGTGTGGTGGCTTTCGTGTCCGCTTTGATTTCAGCCTCGCACTCCGCACGACCGCACCACCACGAGAATGCCCATCCGTGCTGGACGACCTCCTTGAATTCCTCATAATCCTTCGGATCGAAGATGTGCTCGTCGCGGAAGGCTTCCGCCCGCTTGTGCATCGCGCTGTGGATGTCGTCCAACAGTTTCGTCGCGGCGCCGGCCAGACCCTCGACCGGCAGTGTAGATTTGCCCTCGCGCCCGGGTTGATCGCGCCGGCTCAGCGTCACTACCCCGCGCTGGACATCCTTGGGCCCGACCTCGATGCGCAGGGGCACGCCGCGCAGCTCCCAATCGTTGAATTTGAAGCCCGGCGTCACTTCGCTGCGCTCGTCCACGTGCAGGCGAAAAGCGCCAAGCTCATGGCGCAGGCGCTCGACGACTGGCGCCACCCGGGATTTCTCTTCATCGTTTCGGTAGATCGGTACGACCACGATCTGGATCGGGGCCAGTCGGGGCGGTAGCACCAGCCCCTGGTCGTCCCCATGGGTCATGATGATCGCGCCAATGAAGCGGGTGGATAGCCCCCAGGAAGTCGTCCAGCAGTATTGGAGCTGATTTTTCTGGTCCAGGTACTGGATATCGAACGCGCGGGCGAAATTCTGCCCCAGATTGTGCGATGTGCCGGCCTGCAGTGCGCGGGTATCGCCCATCATCGCTTCGATAGAGTAGGAGCGCACCGCGCCGGCAAATTTCTCCGTTTCACTCTTCCGCCCGGGGATCACCGGTACGGCTGCTTCGTCAATGGCGAAGCGAGTGTAGGTGTCCAGCATGCGGCGGGTCTCCTCCTCGGCTTCTTCCTTGGTCGCATGGGCCGTATGGCCCTCCTGCCAGTAGAACTCCAGTGTACGCAGGAACAGGCGCGTGCGCAGCTCCCAGCGTACCACGTTGCCCCATTGGTTGATCAGCACCGGCAGATCGCGGTACGACTTGATCCACTTCGAATACATATAGCCGATGACCGTTTCGGAGGTAGGCCGCACCACCAACGGTTCTTCGAGCTTCTCTCCGCCGCCGATGGTCACCACCGCCAGCTCGGGCGAAAACCCTTCGACGTGCTCTTTCTCCTTCTCCATGAACGACATCGGGATAAAGAGTGGAAAGGCGGCGTTGACGTGCCCGCTGGCCTTGAAGCGCCGGTCAAGGGATTGCTGGATGTTTTCCCACAGCGCCCAGCCGTATGGCCGAACCACCATACAGCCTCGCACCGGCGCGTAGTCGGCCAGCTCGGCCCGCAGCACCACCTGGTTGTACCACTCCGAAAAGTTTTCGCTTCGTGTGGGGAGTTTTTCGTCGCTCATTGCACCCTTCCATAAACCGAAAGATGATTGACCGCGGTATCCACGTCGGCTGCGAAAGACAGTAAGTCTCTATCGTGGCTGTTCATGTAATTGCCCAATTGCTGGAAAAAGACGTCGAAGGTTGTCTTCCAGCCCGCGCCGACCAGGATGAGCGGCTTGGGCTCCATCGCGCGAATGACCAGATGATTCCAGAATAATGCGATTTCCGTCAGCGTACCCACCCCGCCCGGCAGGGCTATGGCCGCCTGGCAGCCGTCGATCAGCGCCCCCAGGCGCTCGCGCAAAGTCACGTAGCGCCGCTCCTCCATGACCCATGGATTGTGGCCGCCCGGCCGGAAGCGCTCGATCTCTTCGCAGGTCACGCCGATGACGTGCGCTCCGGCTTCCGCCGCCCCGCGAGACACTGCCTCCATCGTTCCAATGTACCCACCCGTCAGGAGGGTGTGCCCTGCTGATCCCAGCAGGTAACCCAGCCGGCGGGCCTCTTCGTAGGCCGGTTCACCCGGCCGCGGCTGTGATCCACCGAATACAGAAATGTTCATAAACTCTTCCGATGATAAGATTTACGCTCGACCTGCGTCGCCAGCGTCCTGCCCATGCAGCCTTTTCGACGATCCGTTATACGGATTCACGCACCGATCGGATATTCGGCCGAACTTCCATTTCCAGAAATACTTTGCGGAGTCCCGTCGTTGCCCCATCTTCAGCTTCCCTGACCCTCCTTTTTCTCGCGCGGCTCCCATTCTCGCCCGTAATTGATATCCAGTTTATCCAAAATGGCCTTTTCCAGATCGATTCCACATACGCTCGCCAGTTGCAGCAGATACAGACTCACATCGGCCAGCTCGCTCGCCAGCGCCTGCGCATTATCCGCCTCATCTCTCCACTGGAAATGTTCCAACACTTCACCCGCCTCCAAACACAATGAGATTGCCAGGTTGCGCGGCGTCTGTGGACGCTGGCTGCTGCCTTCGTTCCATCCCTTCGCCCTCACGAAATGCTGCATGGCCTCGGTCAGTTCAGAAAGTTGCATGATTATACCCGTTTCGCCTTCCATTCAGGCTCAGGAATCTGACTTTGGATGCCTGGCGCGTCTGGCGCTCAAGGCCGCCAGGGCTGCCCGCGCGGAGCGGCGCTGTTCGGGATGCCAGCCCTCCTCGCGGGACATGCGCCGCAGGTGCACCAGCACCGCTTCCTTGTCGCTTTCCTGTAGTTCTGAAAATGCCTCCCAGATGCGCTCCGGTTGGCGCGAAAGCAGCTCTTCCCAGAATTCTTCCAGTGAGTCGCGCATCGGTTTCTCGCCCTCGGACTGCCCGCATAATGAAAAAATTATACTGCCGTTCAGCTCATCCTTTCAATTTATCCCCATGAAAATGCCAGGCGCTTTCCTCAGAAATTGTCCGGGAAAGCGCCTGACTTACCAAAGGCCGCCAGGATCCGCCCTCATCATCCGGTGGCTACCTGTAAGAACGCTCAATTTGGCGGGCCGGCCTCCCCCAATCCCGCGAGAATATCTTTCAAGTGCACCCCCTCCAGGCTCGTTAATACCAGGTCGGCTTTGCCGACCCGCTCGATGGGTCCCAAACCAACCGCGCGCATACCGCCTGCTTTGGCCGCTTCGATGCCCGAGGCCGCATCCTCGAATACCACACATTCCGCTGGCGGCACGCCCACCTGCTGCGCGCCTAGCAAGAACAGATCGGGCGCGGGTTTGCTCCGCGCGCCGCTGGCACCGTCCACAAGCGCGTCGATGTATGGCCACAGTTCCAGCCGGTCTGCCACCCTGCGCGCGTTGCGGCTGGAGGAAACGACCGCTATCTTGATTTTCGCCGCGCGGGTCTCCAGCAAAAGCTCACGGGCTCCCGGAAGCAGGTCGGCCGGCGTCATCTTTTCGATCATTGCCTGGTAATAAGAGTTCTTCCGATCCGCCCACTCCTGGGCCTGCCGTTCGCTGACGGGCCGCCCTTTGAGCAGCAGCTTGAGCGATTCGCCGCGCGAGATGCCCCGCAGCGCTTCGTTATCCTCGCGCGTGAACGGGATGCCGAGCTCATCCGCCAGCCGCTTCCACGCCTGAAAGTGAAGCTCTGAGGTGTCGGTCAGTACCCCATCCAGATCGAAAAGAAACGCGCCAATCACGTGCCGACCTCGCTATCCACTTCCACTTGCGCTGGCAGGTCAACGCTGACCGGCTGCCCGCGGTAGACGAAATTGAAGCGAAGCCGCCGCCAGTGCCCCGGCAGACGCGGCCTGAGCACCCAGCCGGTTGGGGTAAGCCGCAGACCGGCGAAGCCGAAGACGGCCGCCTGCCATAATCCGCCTGCCGAAGCCCCGTGGATGCCATCGCCGGCGTTGCCGCGCACATCCTTCAGATCTGCGCGCGCCGCGCGCATAAAATTCTCGTAGGCGCCTTCCATGTCACCGACCTCGCACGCTATGATCGTTTGAATGGCCGGTCCCAGGGAGGAACCGTAAGTCAGGTCGGTGCGCGGGGTGTAATAATCGTAATTGGCGCGCAAATCCCGTTCGCTGAACTGCTCCGGCAGCAGATGCATCATCATTAACACATCCGGCTGCTTGATAATCTGTGTTTGCGCCACCCCCTCGATCCCCAGCAAGGATTGCGCCGACTGCGTGCGCGGTTCCAGATCCGCCAGGGGGACATCCTTCAAATTGAAATAGCCCTCGAATTGTTCAATCAGACCGGTTGTCGCGTCATAAGGGCAGTACAGCTTTGCGCTTACTTCTTCCCATCTTTTGCGCTCATTTGCAGAAAGCCCCAACCGCCTGGCTGCAGCGGCGCTCACCTCAGGGTGTTGGGCCACCAGTTCTGCCGCCGTGCGCAGATTCCAGCGCGCCATATAGTTGGTAAATGCCGAGTTGTGTACGTGGTCGTGGTATTCATCCGGCCCGATCACGTCGCGGAACTGATAACGGTTGTGTTTTGCGTCCCATTCTGCCCGCGATGCCCAAAATCGGGCCGTTTCGATCAGAATATCTGCGCCGCGCTCCTGCATGAACTCGTCATCGCCGCTCAGTCGCCAGTATTGCCATACTCCATACGCTACATCGGCCGTGATGTGAATCTCGATGTCGCCCGTCCAGATGCGCACCAGCTCTGTCGGCTCGGATGGGTGAATCACCCAGGTAGGAGTGACCTCGTCGCCGGTGTCGGCGCTTTCCCAGGCGTACTGCGCGCCAGCGTAGCCGTTCCTGCGCGCCTTTCTGCGCGCCCCGTCCAGCGTGTGCCAGCGATAAGAAACCAGGTTGCGTGCGATGGCCGGCTGGGTATAGGTGAAAAAGGGCAGAATGAAGGTGTCCGTGTCCCAGAACACGTGTCCACGGTAGCCATAACCGCTCAGCGTGCGCGCCCCAATGCTGACGCGCTCATCATGCCGCGGCGCAGCGATCAGCAGGTGGTAAATGGAGAAGCGCAGCGCCAGTTGTGCTTCGTCGTCGCCCTCCACCACCACATCGCTGACCCGCCACTCCTGCTCCCATCGGCTGGCGTGGCTGTTCCATGCAGAGGTCCAAACCGGCGCGGAGGATTCCTCCAGTCGGCGGCGCACGGCTGCGGCGGGATCGGCTTCCTCGCGCGATGTGTATACGTAAACGTCCTTCTCGACTGTAACCGGCTGTCCGCTGCGCGCCGTCCATCTCGCCGAGAGGGTGGGGTGCCGCCGGGCGCTGCACCCTGATTGGTGCGCCTCAACCGCGCCTTCCACGTGCAAGCGCATGCCCATCGCCAGCCGAATTCCGCTCGTCCGCGTCCGGCTCATCAGCCAGGCCCAGTGTTCTCCCGCCTCCTGATCCAGGGTTTCCCAATGCGCGAGGCCGAGATTATCCGGGCAGCCGTCGATGCCTGCGCGCACCTCGATCGGCGCGGCCGCATCCAGTGCAGTGACCGTCACGCGCAGGCACAGCAAATGAGGATCAGCCAGACTGGCAAAGCGTTCGAATTTCAACTCAACCGTGCAGCCTTGTGGACTGCGCCAGTGCACCGTGCGGGTCAATAAACCGGTGCGTAAATCCAACTCGCGCAGATACGAGAGTACCTGCCCGCGCTGCATGCCAAACTCCTCGCCGTCCACGTAGACGCTCAATTCCAGCCAGTCTGGTGCGTTGACCAGTTCGGTGAAGAAAACCGGGGCGTCATCGAATACCCCATGCACGAAGGTCGCCCTCGTCTCGCCTGGATAAGTCTCTTCGAAGGCGCCGCGCGTCCCCAGATAACCATTCCCGATGGTGAAGATGGTCTCGCTGCTTGCCAGTCGTGCAGGATCGAATTCCGTCTCGCGAACGTGCCAGAGGGGGTCACTGCTCATAAACGTTAAAATCCTCCCCGACCGATTAAAGGTCCTCTCGGTTTTTACCTGATTTGTCAGAAATTTGGACCGCCAGCCGGTCCAGTACCGCCCGATTACCCGTTGCTGCCACCAGCGCACCTCCGAACCCAAGGCTGAGCAGGAAAAGAACCGTCCCGGCTGCGCACAGCAGCAGGAGCAGGAGAATGACCCATAATGTGAACCCCGGATTGCGTGCGAACATAAGGGCCCCATTCCGCAATGCCGTAAAAACCGCCGGTTTTTCCTGCTCCAGCAGGAATGGCAGCGTGTAGAACTGAATGATCACCCAGCCCGTCAGGCATACCAGATAAAAGCCCTGCAGGAAGTAGTTCAAAGCGGTCATCTGGCCTTTGTTGAGCAGGTAAATGTCTCCGCCCAAGATCAGAAGCATGACCAGGTTGACCGCTCCCCACCGCCAGGCTGGTAGCCAGTAGCGCCGCAGCCCTTCCCAGAAATCGCCCAGCCCGGCGACCTCGCCGTGAGCTTGCCGGTTGGTGAAGTAAAATAGCGCCACCGTGGCCGGAGGTGCGGGCAGGATCAATGCAATCGAAAGCAGCCATATGAACTCGCATACCAACGCCGTCCAAAGATCACTCCACACGGCAGACAGACCAGCGCGTACCACTCGAACGGCGCTCTGAAGTGATCCCACGGCGGTCGAAATCCTTTATCCGTTGGTTTATCCCTTGACGCCGGTGTAGGCCACGCCCTGGATGTAATACCGGCTGAAGATGAAAAACAAGATCAGGATTGGGATCGCGTTCACCATTGCCCCGACCAGGGTCAGATTCCACTGCGCTTTGTACTGCTGCTGGAAGATCGACAGCGCCACGTTCAATACGTACTTGTCCGGAGTATTTAGATAAAGCAGCGGTTTCAGGAAATCGTTCCACGCTCCCTGAAATTGCAGGATGAAGACGGTCAGCAGCGCCGGCCGCGCCAGGGGCAGAATCACTGTGCGGTAGATCTGAAAGTGGCCCGCCCCGTCGATGAAGGCCGCCTCTTCCAGATCCTTTGGGATGGTTTTGAAAAACTGAGTCAACAGGAAAATGCTCCCCGCATCCACGATCCCTGGCAGGATCAACGACCAGAAGGTGTTGATCAGCTTCAATTTGGTCATCAGCACGTAAGCCGGGATCAGCTTGACAGCGTCTGGGATCATCATCGTACTCAGCATGAAAGTGAACGCCAGGTCCTTGCCGGGGAAGTTCATGCGCGCAAACGAGTAAGCGGCCAGCGAACAAAAGATGACGCGCAGGAATGCGAGCGTCACCGAAAGAAACGAAGTGTTAAACAGCCAGCGTGGGAAAGTTCCGCCTTGGCCAATGTCGGTCTTCCACACCGTCACCCAATTCTGCACCAGCCATTTCGCCGGGAGAAACTTGGGTGGGTAGGCGGTAATTTCCGCGTCGGTCTTGAACGACCCAAGGAATGCCAGGATGAAAGGCGTGAACATGACCAGCCCGATCAGGAGGTAAAGCAGGTAACGCAACGTCTGGCCGATGTAAAAGCTGGCCGGCTTTCCGATTACGCGAGGTGTGGTTACGAGCGTTTTTTCTACTGTGGTGTCCATTATGCACCTCCTAATACAGCTCGGTGCCTCGCTCGAGGATACGCCGTTGCACCAGCGTGATCACAAAGATGATCACCGCCAGAGTGAACGCCAGCGCCATCGCGTAACCCATTCGAATCGGACCTTGTTTGCCGAGGGCTTCGGTGAATGTGAGGTAGATCGGCGTCAACGAAGTCCCCAGTGGGCCGCCTTGGGTAGCCAGATAGACCTGATCGAATACCTGCAATGCGCCGATCGTACCCAGCACCACTACGAGCAAAATGATTGGCCTCAGCATGGGCAGTGTGATCTTGAAAAATTGCTGCCGGCCGTTCGCCCCGTCGATGCTGGCTGCCTCGTACAACGTCGGGCTGATATCCTGCAGCGCCGCCAGGAACATGACCATGAACGTCGGTACGGTCGTATAGATGTTCTGGAACATGATCGACATCCAGGCGATGCTTGGCCCCTTCAAATACCAAAGGTCAGACGAGATTGATCCGCCAAACGCATTGACGATCAATTCGATCAATCCGCGCGGATCTCCCAGCCAACTGATGCCCTCCCAATGAACCCCTACCAGACCCAGAATCTTGGCCAGTACAAAGTTCACGTAACCGGTTTTGAGATAGAGCCACATGAAAATCAGGGTGATCACCACGGACGAGGTCACGCTCGGCGCATAGAAGATAGTGCGGAAGAATTGCTGGAAACGCATGGGTGTGTTCAGCAGAACCGCGAGCAGAATCGCTAAGGAGGTCTGCACAGACACCACGATGATCGTGTACCACAACACGTTGTACAGCGATTGGATGAAATCCTTCTGGATTGGATCGACCAGTCCGCGGAACGCCCGGGCGTAATTCTGCAGCCCAATCCACACCGGCGGGGTAAAGATATCGTACGATGTGAAGGAGATATACAACGCGAACAGGAGCACGCCGACCGTAAAAGTAAGCGTCACCAATAAGTAGGGTGCCAGAAAAGCGTAGCCGGTCAACAGGGTGTTTCTCCGCATCTGGTTCGACCAGCTTTGTTTTACGGCTCTCGCCGCGAAGAAACCCAGTATTGCTGCGCCGATGCCAACTGCGATGATGTATGGCAGGCCGGTATGCCGTACTTCGGAAAGATAAGCAGCCGCCGATGACATGGCGCGCGGTCCACCCACCGTGGGCGCATTGAACAGGGCGATAATCAGCGAGATGAGTACGATCAGGATGAAAGTCCAGATGGCTGGGATCGTCCCGCTGCGTGACTGTTCGATCCGCTTTTCCATACGCATCCTCACTTAGCCCCTGGTGGCGGCTTGCTCCGATATGGCAGGGCGGTGTAAGCCGCCCTGCCAGGTAAGGCGCGCCGTTGATTATTGGCCGCTCAACGCAGCTTGAGCCTCTTGCTGCGCCTGAGCGAAGGATTGGTCTACGGTCTGATCACCCAGGAAGACGCGCTCCAGCGCTTTGGAGACGATGTCTTCGAGCTTGCCGGTGTACGGTCCCCAATAAGCCGGATGGGTGTCAGGCAGCAAACCTCCCTGAGCGATCGCCTGATCGTTGGGATCCACGATCAGATTGGCTTGATCGGGGTGTGTGCTGTAAGCGAAGCCGGTCTTGACGATCTCGGCCTGATTTTCCCTGCCGGTGATGAAGATGGCCAGCGCGGCGGATGCCTTCGGATATTTGGTCGAAGCATTGACGCCAATCGCGTTGGTGAAGACAATGTCGGCCCGCGTCTTGGGACCCTTGGGGATCATCACGGCCTTCCACTGAACATCTGGATAGGTCTGCTTCATGAAGTTCACCATCCAGCCGCCCTCGGTCGTCATTGCCACCAGTTTCTTGCCGATGGCCTCACCGCACCAGCTTGCCCCCAGGTCTTCCTTCGGCCTTGACAGGCTCTTCTCCTTGAACATGTCTTCGACGAATGTGGCCGCTGCCTTTACCTCAGGCGTATCGAGCGTGGCGGTCTTCCCGTCCGGGGTGGCAAAGTTGCCGCCGTAGGAGAAGACGAAGGGGGCGAAGCGCGCCCAATCCGCCGCCATGCAGAAGCCCGCGAATTTCGTCTTGGATACGATGGTCTTGGCCGCGTTGCGCATGTCATCCCACGTCCAGTCGGACGTTGGCTCGGGGATGCCGGCCTGGGTGAATGCCTCAGGCAGATAAACCAGACCCAGCGTGCCCCAGTCCTTGGGTAGACCGTACACCTTGCCGTTCAGGGTGAACTCAGACATCAGTGAGGACACGAAGTCGCTGGTGCTGATGCCGGCTTCCTTCATGTAATCATCCAGGGCAAGTAACTGGCCGGAGGGAGCGAATGCGGTCATCAACTGATCATCCACATAAAAGACGTCCGGCGCGGTGCCGCCCGCCATTTGGGCCTTCATCTTGTCCTGGAATTTATCCGGAATGGGCACGTAGTCCACTGAAACATTCGGGCAAACAGCCTTGAACCGGTCGATGGAATCCCGGTAGATCTTCTGCTCGGTGGGATCGCCCCAACCCGAGAAGGTGATCTTCGCGCCATCCTCGACCTGCAGCGGGCATTTACCGGCTGCCTGCGCCTGGGTGGGTGCTTCAGTGGGTTGTGCCTGGACCTCGGTGGGTTGCACCGGAGGGGTGGTCGGCTGTTCTTGAACCGGCGCTGTCGTTGGAGCGGTTGTTGCAGCCGGCGCGCATGCCGCCAGCACCAGGCTCAAGATCGCCGCAAGAGATAAGAGAACCAGTCTGTTCTTCATGGGTGACTTCTCCTTTTGAGAGTTAGTCGGATATGAGCCCCTCGATGGGACAGGGGAACGGCTGTGCTATAATAGGATAGACCTTGTGAGCTTTTGCGGCTCACTGGTCCGCCAGTGGGGACCGCTCAACTTCCGTCCAGAAAGCCGCGAGCGGTTCCCTTTTTCATCGCTTCATGCCATAAAGCGAGGCCACCGCGAAAACCGGTGGGGGTTTGGCATCGACGTTTTTTCCCGCATCACCTCCTTTCCAAACAGGCCGCTGGTAGTCAGTCGTTTGGCCGCCAGCCCAGGCTGGATGGCCTGACGATCAGTCTGGGGGCGATCAGTTCCCGATACGGCGCGGGACGTTTGCCGTTGAGCCTGTCCAGGAGCATCTTGACCAGCCGTTGACCAATCTCCCAGACTGGCTGGCGCAGGGTGGTCAGAGGCGGAGAAAGGTATTGGGCCATCGGCGCGTCGTCGAAGCCCGTCACGCTGATATCCGGTCCGACCCGCAGCCCGCGCTCCTGTATGGCGTGCATGGCGCCGATCGCCATGGCGTCATTGACTGCAACGATGGCGGTAATGCGCTCGTTCTCGGGCGCGTCTAACCAGCGCAGGGTAGCTTCCCGGCCAAAGGCGTAGCGGCCTTCTCCGCGGGCGATCCATTCTGGTCTCGGTGGGATACCAGCGTTGCGCATAGCCGTAAGATAGCCTTCCAGCCGGTTGTTGCCTACCCGGCTCGTTTCCGGCCAGGCCAGGGCGGCGATGCGCCGGTGTCCTTGTTCGAGTAAATGCTCGGTGACTGCGCGAATGCCCTGTCCGCCGTCTACGTCGATATAAGGGAAGTCCAGCTCGAGGTTGGAGCGTCCAAAAGCCACGAAAGGGAAATTGCGCTCAATCAACAGGCGAATGCGCCGGTCGTCGTACTCCACCGCCGAGAGGATAAAGCCGTCCACCCGCCCGGTGTCGATCAGCTCGCGGTACTCGTGGAGGGGATCGCCATCGCGGCTCTGGTAAGGGAAGATGAGGATGTAATAGCCATCCTCTTCGGCGGCTGCCACCAGGCTTTGCAGGAACTGATCCAGGATAGGATTGTATTGATCGAGCGGGGAAGGCGGCCAGGAGTAGCCGATCGTGCGGCTGCGCTGCGAGCGCAGGCTGCGCGCCAGGTGGCTCGGACGATAACCGAGCTGCTGCACCACGCGCCAGATGCGCTCCTCAGTCTCTTTGGAGACCTGGGCCTGGCGGTTAATGACCTTCGAAACAGTCTGGTAACTCACGCCGGCCTGAGCCGCGACTTGCTTCAGGGTGACTCGTGTGGGCATCTGCCTTCTTGTCCGGGAAGGCGAACGTTCCCGCGAACGTTCGCATTAATACTATAGCCACTTTCTTAACCCTTGTCAAGTGTCTTTTCCTCCGCAGCGGCCTCATTTCCATATTAAGCAAGAATCCTTCCCGCCTGCATAAGAATGCCCCTCGCTCCGACCCGAATACGCCCCGGCCTTTGTTGGCAGCTTTTATTGCCAGGGCTGTGCGTTATATCCACCCCCACAAGCACTTGCAGCGTTCGTCCGGAGCGGTGAGCGTCGTAATCTGCGCCGCCCGCAACGGAAGGTGTTCTAGACAATTGCGCTCCTGCTCCACCTAACACATCTGTAAAGGCCGGATTAACCCATTTCCGGCTTTTTTTCCCTATAATAGGTTTACAGAATGGCTCTTCAGCCATTTATTCCCTCCGCCAATCCTTGAATGGGGCGTGGTGGGTGATCCGGTAAAAAGCCGTTATTCCGCGAAGAGCGGATTCCTTAGCAGGTACTCTGACGAGGGTTTATTCAATTGAGGTGGGATTGAGTCATGGAGATCAGTGCCATTCCTTTCAAGCAATACGATCTGGTAAAAGTGGTCGGCAGAGTGGATGGCGCCACCGCCAACCAGTTCGCCGACGAGCTGGACAGGATTGCCAAAAATGGGCACCACAGGATCATTCTGGATTTATCTGCGGCCGAGTACATCTCTATCTCTGGCCTTTGGGTGCTCGTCAATATCCAGAAGGTCTGTAAACGGCACATGCGTGGTGATCTTATCCTGGCTGGTGTTCCCGAGCGGATAAGGTCTCACATCAACTTAACCGGGTTTGCCAATTTCTTTCGCACCTACGACGATCTTGCCGATGCTCTGGCACAATTATTGCCAGTTCAGGACAGCCCTTCAGTGCCATCCGATGCCCTACCAACAATGGAGAAACCCATGGACAATAAAAAATATCGGCTCGAACCCGGCGTTGACCTGTCTTACGCCAACCTGATGAAGATGACTCTGGATTCGATGGATTTGTCCCGCGCCGTCCTTGCCAGGGCTAATCTGGATGCGGCTCAAATGCACAACTCCAAGCTCACCCAGGTGAACCTGTTTGCCGCCAGCCTCGAAAAGACCGACCTGAACGGAGCCAACCTGTCTCAGGCCTGCCTGAGCGCTGCCAACCTGGTGCGGGTCATCCTGGTGGGCGTCAACCTGTCCAATGCCACCATGTTAATGGCCGATCTCAACGGGGCGTTGTTGAACGGCTGCACCTTCGATGGGTCCGATCTGCGCGGCCTGAACCTGCATAAAGCCAGCCTTGGCAAATCCACGCTGCTTCGATGCAAACTGGCCTGCGCCGATTTCTCTCGCGCCTCCATCGACGACGTGAATTTTACCGGCTCAGATCTTGCCGGCGCCAATTTCGCCCACGCTTCCCTTTATTGGGCCAAATTGGTCGATTGTATTCTCGATGGGGCGGATTTCTCCGGCGCCGAGGCCAGCGAATCCCATTTCGAGGGCGCCAGCATGAAAGGCGCCGTATTCTTCAAGTCCGATTTTAACGCCGTGGATTTCTCGCGCGCCGATCTCACTGGCGCCAATTTCTATGGCGCTAATTTGAAAAGGGCTAATTTCAAAGATGCCAGACTGGACGGCGCTGTTTTCGATAAGGCGGATCTTAGTAAGGCAAAATTGACTTTCGAGCAGCTATCCTACATAAAATCATTGAGTGGAACGATCATGCCGGATGGATCAGTTCATCGCTGACGACAAATTCCGCCAGCTCGGCGCTCAGCCGCACGATCTCTTCCACCATGCTGGCCGGGTTCGGTTTTCCCGGGCATAGACCGAAGATCAGCATCGTCGGTGAAACCATCATAACGATCATGCTGGTGTTTTCGCCCTGGATGATGGAATAATCGAATTTCCCCTTGTTCATCAGCCTGACGCTGCGCGATCCCAGATTGACGATCGCGGCTGCGATGGCGGTGAGCATTTCCTGGTCGGGAGGGTTTTCCAGGCAGGCAGCCATCACCGTGCCGGCTGTATCCATCACCAAAGCCTCTTTGTACAGCTTGCTTGCCATCAAAAAATTGACCAGTGTGTTGTTGATCATCTTCTCCGGACTGAGCGGCCCGCCCGATGAGCTGGATTCGTCCATCTGCTTGGCGCCTTCCAGCAGCAAGCTGGACCAGTTCCGCGTGATCGACACGATCGGCGCCTCCGTGCCCACTTCCAGGACGAACTCGCCATCTTCCCAGGAGAGCGCCTCGAAGATCGGCTTTTCGCCGATGATGCCGCCCATTGCCGCGTGCACGATGGTCCCGTCCTTAAAGAAGATCTGGATCTGCTTTCCATCCCGGTTGATCGTCAGCAAGGCCGTTTTTTGATCCTGGCAAGTGTGCTGGATCAGATCAACGACTGACATTTCCCGTAAGCTACCCTGTAGTGCCATTGCGGTTCTCCTGAGATTAGAAGTTCCAGGTCTGCTGGATAGATCGGATCGCCTGGTTCATCACCTTTCGATAAGCCTGTCCTTTCGTGGGGATCAGCACCGCCAGGATCACCGTGGCGTCCCCCACCCGGAAGGGACGGCACACCAGCCTTTTTCCCTCCACATCATTCAGGGTGATCTCCTCCGGCTCTGCCATGCTCAGGTGCCTCACCACTCGCTGAACGAGCCCCTGCACCTGCGCCCCCACCGCCGATTGCATCTCGGAGGTGTCGGGATTCTGATCTGAAGAGGCCAGCAGGAGGCCGCTTTCGTCGGTCAGCACGCTGATGACGAAGTTGCCCCGATCGTTGAGGGCCTGCATGATGTCGGTCAGTTCAGCATATTGGATGCTCGTCTCGATAACCATAGTGTCCCCTTCTTGTGTCGCCATCTAAGCCATTTCTTTTTGCAGGTTGGTGATCACCGCGTTGATGATCGCTTTCAACGTATCGAATACACCCTGCCCCTTGATCGCCACCGCCGGCAGCACCGGCGTATGGTCGCAGTTGAGCGCCCGCACCATCACCGCGCCTGGCAGCGCGTTTCTCAGGTCTTGTTTGTTCATCTGGATGATGATGGGTATACTTCCAGGCGGCATCCCCAGTGAGAGCATGTGCTTTTTCATATTCGCCCACGATTCGATGTTCTCCTTCAACCGGTGGGCGCCCGAATCCGCAACGAACACCACCCCATCCGCTCCCTTCAGCACCAGTTTCCGGCTGACCTCGTAATATGCCTGCCCCGGCACCGTGTATAACTGGATCTTGGGCGTCAGCCCATTGATCTTGCCGAGCTCTAGCTGCAAAAAATCGAAGTACAGCGTACGGTCTTCGTTCGTTTTAAGCGAGATTAGTTCGCTGCGCCGCGCCGGATCGATCCTCAAGTGGATTTGCTCCAGATTGGTCGTCTTTCCACTCAAAGAGGGACCATAGTACACGATTTTTATGTTGAGCTGGCGCAGTTGCCAATTGATAAACATGCATCAGCCCTTCCAGAGATCGTCAAGAGCGTCATTGATCAGATCGGTCATCTCGCCTTCCACGAGCGGCGAGGTGAAAGCGTCGTGTTTGCCTGCCTCTTCATCGGTTTCGATTGAAATCCGGCTGAGATCTGCGGCTGTCTTCTGGATCATCTTGCGCGCCCAACCCAGCGGCACTTCCTTGGAAAAAAGTACGAACAGCACGAAATACTGGCCTGCTTCGGCGATGATGATGTGGCTGTGTGTCCCTTCCCGCAAGATCATCTGGAAGTCCTGAAACTCACCGATCATCCGGGCGATCTCATGGCTGGCAGCCAGGTCGCCGGCGACCAATGAGCCGAGAGCGTCCGCATCCACCCCGTGCGCCTCTCCGACTTTGGTAATCATCTGGCCCGAGGTATCCACCAATACGGTCATCCGCGCCGGTATCGCAGCCTGAAGGATCCGCAAAGATGTCTCGATCGCCATCACCTGTTCTGGAAAGATCGAAATGCCGCTGCGATAGTGGATCCTGTGGTTATTGGAAGATTGCTCGTTCATATTCCCTCCTTCGCTTTCGCGCTGGCTTTGCTTCGATGCAAGTTTTGTGCTCAAGACAGCAGCCGGTTTAATTCATCGCTGTAATACTTGTCCGTGGTTTTATCGAAGATAGGGGAGGGCTTTCCTTCTTCGATACTTTGATGGATTTGCTGTAGCTCGAAAGCCGCCTTGCGCGCAAAATACCAAACCGAACCGAGCCGCTGAAACATTTGTCCCCGGTCAATGATGATGATCAATATCCAGTCTTCGCTGATGTTGATGGCGTAAAGATCGGAATGTTTCCCTTCCCGGTAAGCCAGGTTGATGACCGCTTCGTCCTCCAGGTTTTTTCCGGCCTCCAGCAGCGTGGCGATGCCCCCGCTGATCAGCGAGGTCACCGCATCGATGGCTAGTCCGCCCAGATTACCGGTTTGTTGGATGACCCTCCCCACGTTGTCACACAGCAGAATGCACCTTGCGCTGGTCTCCCCCAGTAAAATCTCCAGGTAATCCTGGATCTCTTCGTACAGCTTGCTGATCGCTGGCGAGGGGCCTTCGCGTTCTTCCCGCAGGCGCGCTCGGATATCCTCGACCAGTTGTTTGAGCTCCTCCCGCGTGAACGGCTTGATCAACACGCGGTAAATGGGCACCACATTCGGGGGGATATCGCTCTGGTAATATGTCATGACCACAAATCTGGGCGCGCGGAATTGTGGCGTCGCCAGCAGCGGCGCCAGTTGGTTCTGTATGGCCTGCAGAGCCGCCGAATCGATGATCACCAGGTCTGTCGGCTCGCTTGCCAGCCTCCTCAGCGCAGTTACAGGATCCGATTCGGTTTGAACCGTGCTTTCGAGATCCAGCCCCGCGATGCTTTTCGCGATGGCATCGAGGACGATCGGGTCCTCATCAATCAGCAAATATCGGTTCGTGGCCACGGCAGTTCCATGATGTGCATAAGTAAAACCGGATGGATAGCCTTGATGGCTTGTAACAAAACAAACCGTAAAATAACCTCGGTTTGTTTGAAGGTAAATCCATTATAGCGCGTCGTTATATAAAGGTAAATCAAACTCCACCCCACCTATCTAAATTGTTAAGTCAATGGAAATGGTGCACATAAGGATCGGGGTCCGTATGTGCGGACCCCGATCCCTGTGCGCAGTTTATGAATTCCCCCTATTCTTCTCTCTGCTTTTGCAATTCCTTCTGCCGGTTGTTGATGATCTCCTGGGCGATGTGCTGGGGTACGATCTCGTAATGATCGAATTCCATGGTGAAATATCCGCGCCCACCGGTAATCGAGCGCAGTTGCGTCGTGTAGCGCAACATCTCGGCCAGCGGCACCTGCGCTGAGACCACCGAGCGGCCTTTTTCTGTCTCCATCCCCTGCACCCGCGCCCGGCGGGTGTTCAGATCTCCCAGTACGTCTCCCATGTTTGCCTCCGGCACGATCACCTTGACGTTCATAATCGGCTCGTACAGCACCGGCGCGGCGTCCATAAACGCCAGCTTGAACGCCTCCCTACCGGCGATCTCAAACGCAATCGGCTTCGAATCGACCGGATGCTCTTTCCCGTCGAACACCGACACTTTGACGCCTGTCACTGGATATCCCGCCAGGATGCCTTCCTTCATAATATTGCGGATGCCTTTCTCGATGGCCGGCATATAGGAGCTCGAGATCGCCCCGCCGAACACGTCGTTGACGAACTCGAATTCGCCTTGATTCAACGGTTCGACGCGCAGATGCACCTCGCCGAATTGGCCGGCCCCGCCGGTCTGCTTTTTGTGTCGGTACATCGCCTGCGCCTTTTTGGTGATCGTCTCCTGGTAAGGCACCTTCGGCTCCTGTACGGTCAGGCTAACCTGGAACTTGGTCTCGCATCGGCGCAGCACCACGTCGATATGCTGGTCGCCCATCCCTTGCAGGATGGTCTGGTTGGTGGCCGGCTCCATGTGCCACGAAAGGGTCATGTCCTCTTCCGCCAGACGCGTCAGCGTGGGTGTGATCTTGGTCGAATCGGCTTGCGTCTTCGGGAAGACCGCCACCTGGTACAGCGCGTGGGGGTAGGTGGGTACCGGCAGGCTGAGCGGGTGCCCACGGTCGCACAGCGTGTTCCCCGTCGAGGTTTCACTCAGCTTGGGCACCAGGCCGATATCGCCTGCGTGCACCGCCTTGACCGGCAGGGTCTCCTTACCACGTGGAATGTACAGCGTGCCCAGCCGCTCCTCCACGCCCTTGGTTTGATTCCACACCCGGCTGTCGGAGGTCAGTACGCCGGAATAAACCCTGAAATAGGTTTGCTTGCCGACGAATGGGTCGGCGGTCGTTTTCCACACATAGACGGCCAGCGGCCCCTGGTCGCTGGCGGTAAGCTCTTCGTTGCCGTCCTTGCCCTGCGCGACCACCGCTGGAATGTCCTTCGGCGAGGGCATCAGGTTCAGTATGGCATCCAGCAGCGGCGCCAGGCCAATCTCCGCTGTGGCGGCCGTCACGAACACCGGGATGAAGCCGCCAGTCCGTACAATGCTGGCCAGACCGCGCACCATCTCCTCCTCGCTGAGGGAGCCGCTCTCCAGATATTTTTCCAGCAGCTCGTCCTCCCCTTCGGCGGCGGCTTCCATCAGCGCCAGATGCGCCTCTTCAGCCGCCTCCTTCATATCGGCCGGAATATCCACCACCGTTTTGCCATCCCCTTTATATGCTTTCATGCTCAACAGGTCGATCACCCCCTGAAAGGCGGCCTTCTCCCCCCACGGCAATTGCACCGGGATCAGCCGCGTCTCCGAGAACTCCTCCACGCTCGCCAGCGCCTTGCGGAAGTTGGCGTTCTCGCGGTCCATCTTATTGATCACCACGAAGCGCGGCAGATGGAAGGTGTCGCAGTAACCCCAGGCCACCTCCGTGCCCACTTCCATCCCCGAGACCGAATCCACCAGCACCAGTGCGCCGTCTGCCACCCGCAACGCGGAAATCACTTCCCCGACAAAGTCCGTGTAACCGGGTGTATCCAGCAGGTTGATCTTGTGGTTCTTGTATTCCAGCGGAATGACCGAAGTTGAGAGGGAAATGCCGCGCCGTATTTCCTCGTCATCGTAATCGGACACCGTCGTCCCATCCTCGACCCGGCCCAGACGCGTGGTGGCTCCTGTAAAATGTAATAAGGCCTCTGCCAGCATGGTCTTGCCGGCGCTGCTGTGCGATACAAGTGCAATATTGCGGATAAACTCGGTGGTATACTCTTTCATGAAATTTAAACCCTTCCAACTGTCTTGTTTTTGAGGACAATCCCCGACGGGTGTTATTGTAAGGGATGAGAGCGTTCTTGTCAAAGACCGATTCGGATGAGCGCATTTTTACGCTGGCTGGCCTTTAACCTCTGGTATTACCGCCGCCCGCCCTGGGACACCGGCGTTTCCCCACCCGAGTTGCTCGCTTTCCTCGACTCCCACCCGCCCGGCCGCGCCCTCGACCTTGGCTGCGGCACCGGCACCAACGCCATTACCCTCGCCCAACACGGCTGGTCGGTGATCGGCGTGGACTTCGCCCTCGCGGCCATCCGCCGCGCGCGCCGCAAAGCCCATACCGCCGGCGTGGCGGTCGACTTCTACGTCGGCGACGTCACCCGCCTGGAGTTCGTGCGCCAACCCATGGATCTCATTCTGGACATCGGCTGTTACCACGGTCTGCCGCCTGCCAGCCGCGAGCGCTACCGGCGCCAGGTGAGCGGTCTGCTCGCACCAGGTGGTTGCCTGTTGTTGTACGCCCACCTCAGCCGCGATCCGACGGTTTCCGGCCATGGCATCGGTCAAGACGATCTGGAACAATTTGCCCGCCTTTTGCGTCTGGAAAATAGGCAGGACGGCCAGGATCGTCTCAATACCCCCTCCGCTTGGCTGACCTTCGTGAAGGATGCCGGCGAATGAGAGTTACGCCCATTTGATTCAATCCGCTTTTTGAATCCTGGCCGGCAGCGCCGTGAAGGGCGTTTTGCTTGGGTCTCATTCGTGGTCGGTTCGGATAAATAGGAGATCAAATGAACCATGATCCTTCGTTTTTCGCGTTCTTGCGCCGCGCCTGGCCGGCTGCCAAGATCTCCCTCGTCATGGTCGGCGCTGTTGTCCTCACCTCTTACCTGATCTCCATCCTCATTCCCGACTTACGCTTTCCATTGAACCTGTCCACCCCGTCTCCGGTTCCTTCCCGAGCATCCGACTTCCAGGCCGCCCTCGACCGCGCCGCCGCCTCCGCACCTTTCGCCCTGCTTGTCCCCGACGCTTCCGCACTATCGTTCCCGCTGATTCGCAGCGGCGTCGAGGTCCTGCCCGCCAGCGACGATGCCCATTACACCGTCGTCCAGCATTTCACCGCCAATGACGCCGCCTTGGATATGGTCCAGGCGGCGTTCTTCCCCGGTGAGATGGATCAGGCGCCGTTGAAATCCATCGGCCAGACCAGCGTGCGCGGAATGACCGCCTACTGGCTCGTCCTCAACACCGGCGTTCAGAGTCTCTACTGGCGTGAGCGTGATTCTGCCGTGACCATCCTGGGCGACCTTCCAGACCAGGACAAATTGGCCCTGGCTGAGGCGTTGGTACCCTACCAGTCGGGCGCCAAAGCCCCGCTGGACTGCTCCCAGGTCTTCCCCGGCTTGCCTGGTTGCCTCAGCGACCGATCTCTGGTCGGCGGATTGCTGGCCCTCAACGATGCGCAGGGCCGTCTGGGCGCTGGCGTCTTCCTGGCTGACCTCAAGACCGGCGCTCTGCATCTTCTCAGCCGCGCTCCCGGTCGCCTGCTGGGCTGGTCGCCTTCCAAAAACTACCTGCTCGTCCTTCGCCCCGACGCCAATCCCAACCTGGACGTCTACCGCGTGGCGGATGGCAGCCTGGCCGCCCAATACACCCTGCTGAGCGGCGAGCAGCCCATCTGGCTGCCGCCTGACACCCTTGGCCCCGGCGTGGACTGGCTGGCCCTGCCGTCTCACGATGGCGCTCTCCTGGCTGTGGCCGTACCCGGACAGCAAAGCGTGACGCTTCTTCCTCCAGGCGCGCTCCTTCCCCCCGAAGAAGGCATCGGCCGTCCCGTAGTCGTCTCACGCGGCGGCTGGCTGGCCTGGATGTCCTCCGCGACGAAGTCCCAGGGTGAGCCGTCTGCCCCGCAAACCCTGACCGTCCGGCGCCTCGCCGCCCAGGATGTGCGCATCTTCAATCTGGATCCCCGCGCTGGCTCACCGCGCTTCGCTTTGCTCGATTGGGATTCCGGCGACAACCACATCCTATTCGCCGGTCTGTCCTCCCCATCCGCGGCTGAAAATTCTGCCGGTATCCCCCTTTACTCGCTCGACGTTGACACCGGCGAGCTGCGCTCTCTGGATGTGCGGGTTGCTTCGCTCGCGGACTCGTACGCCTGGTTCCCCTACCGCTCTGGTCTTCTCGCCGTCGCTGAGATGGCTCCCGATGCCGGCGACGGTTTTGGCCGTCTGGCCATCATCGATCTCTACAGCGGGGATAAGCGTTACCTTACCGAACCGCTTCCTGGTTTGTGCACGCCCGTCTGGGCCACGGATACCAGCCGCATTGCCGTCCTCATCGGCGCACCATCCGGCCCCAGTCGCATCCTGTCGCTCAATCAGTATTCCGGCGAGGAGGAACCCGCCATCGCGCCCGAGATCGAGACCATGGGCTGGCTGCGTTGGTCCGCCGATGGCCAGAAGCTGCTCTACGCACGCCAGCGCGAGGCCGGCGCGCTCGACGTGCGCGTCCTCGACCTGGCCACCGGCGCCGATGACCTTCTCCTCACGGGTTTTCCAGTCCCTGAATGCCCCGGCGGAAACTGTGAGTGGGGGGAATTGTTCCTTTATCAGCCTGAACCCTCCTCCTTCGAGTTGGCGCCCGCCGCCGCGCCCTCACCCACACCAAAATCCCCGCCGTCGGTGACTCCCTCCGCCATTTATTCTTCCGGCGCTCGCATCAACCTCGGCCAGATCCTGGCCGGCGCCCAGGCCGTCGATATCGCCATTTTCTACTCCGAGCGTAGCCCAAACGATCCCTATTTTGTCCAGCACGTGGTCAATGATCCCGACTTGATGAAGAAGATCATCGCCAGCCTGGATCGCGACCAGGTGGTGGGCGGCGTACCCGCCTGCATCGCCGATGTCGAGCTGCGCTTTCGTCTGGCCGATGGCCGCACGCTTCTCTTCGGCTACCAGTGCACCGGCAAGGGCGCCAGCCTTTTCCGCGGTCGCTCCGCCGATGGCAGCCTGGCCATCGAAGGCGAGGTGCCCGTCTCGGATGACTTCAGCGCCCTCATTGCCCCCGCCATTGGCATCGCCGAGTTCCGCCGCCCGAACAACACCCCGCCCCAGTGGCTGTCGCGCATCGAGCAACGCCAGCATTCGCTTGACCCCTTCACCCTCGATGAATACCTGATCCTCGACCCGGGAGGGTATGCCCCTTATCAGTTCGAATGGATGGCGATCACCCCTGAATGGGTCTACCAGAAGAACGCCGCATACCGTATCCCCGAAAAGTCTGGCTGGCCTATCCCGCCTGTTCAGATCGCCGGTCACGAGATCGCCGTGGCCGAAGATTGGCAGCAGACACAAAATTACGCCGTGGTTACCCGTGACGGCGCCGAGATTTACCGCCTCGAAACCCGCCCGCCGGCTGGCTCTTCCCCTATCCGCGGATTGTGGGCCTGGCAGAATCGGTGGGTGCTCGAGGTCGAAGGCCATATCATCGTTGACGGCCAGGATCTCGGTCAGAATCTGGGCGCCCAGGAGACCTTTGACTGGCAGATCATGGCTGGAAAGCCTTTCTATTTCTTCATCAAGGATGGGATCGTGAACGCCATGTACGGCGACCAGCTTCTCTCCCTCGGCTATGACGCCGTCGTCCACGATACCTGTTGCGAGGCCGGCGCCTTTGACGTCGGTCACAACGATCATATGGTCTGGTTCTACGCTAAAAAGGATGACATCTGGCGTTACGCCGAACTGCTGCGGAAATAATTGAGGGCTGTGCTGACAATCCATCTTTGTGGTCTGACAGCCGGCTGCTGGCTACTGTCCCCCGCATACGGACCATTGCGTACTGACAACTGTGGACTGAAGACGGTCAACTGAGTACTTTCTCCATCCTCCACGCCGGCTCCTCCACCGCGTGCCACTCCCCGTTCTCATCCGGATAGGACCATCTCCCCGCCTCGCTCGCCAGGATGCGGTAGCCCATGCGACGGTACAGGTTCAGCGCGCGCGAATTGTCTTTCGCCACATTGAGCGTCGCATAGCGGAAACCGCGCCGGCGCAGATCGGCTTCCGCTTTACGCAGCATGCGCGTCCCCAGCCCGCTGTTTCGATACGCCGGACGGATGCGGAAGGCGTAAATATAGGCTCGCTGCTTCCCGTCGGCAAGCTCTTGCCGATCTGTGGTGAGTTGCACGAAGAGCTGACCGATCACCCCCACTCCGGCCAGATCGGCCACCCACAGCACCGCCCGCCCCTGCTGCGCCCGCAGGTAAGCATCCGCGTACAGCCGCCGGTAGCGCGTGTATTCCCCCTCCCACTCCAACGCCGGCAGGTCCGCTTCCATCAGCGGGCGTATGCGCACCCGGGCCATCCAGCCGTGCCTGGTGCCCTTATTCGCCGTTTGTCCGGCTTCATTTTTATTTCGCCTGAAGATGCGCTCCGTCCAGGTCATGCCTCAGCGCTCCCCGCGAGTCAGGTCCATCTGCCGCATCAGGTGCGCCACGTATTCGCGCTCTTCTTCTTCCGTGTGCACCCGTCCATCCAGGCGTGCGTCGCGTAACGCGCCGAGGATCTCACGGTACGCCGGACCAGGCGGCAGACCCATCGCCCGCAGATCATGCCCGCTCAGAGCAGGCGATACCTTGCGCCACGCTAATGCTACCTTGGCGACCAGGTCACGCTGCGCGGGATCATCCAACGTCCGGTAGAGGGCGTATAGAGCGATGGAAGGCGTCCCTTCCAGCCGGCGTGTTGCCTGGCTCGGGGGCAGCCTGGTCAGCGCCGGCAGTTCTTCGCGTGCGCGGCAGGCCAGCTCCAGCGCCTCGATCAATGCGGTGGGCAGTTTCAGTCTGCGCGCGATGCTGCGCGCCTGGCGCTCCGGTCGGCAGCCCAACCACAGGATATACGCCAGCGCGCGGCGGGCCGGCAGCGAACCCACTTTGGCCGCCACACCCCATTCCGGCGGGATGTCCTCTTTCAAAATGGCCTCGAACCGCTCCGTGTGCTCCGCCTTCCAGCTCAGCTCTGGGTGGATCGCGTTCAGCAGGCCCAGCTCGTCCAGCCGCGCCAGCATCGCCGCCGCCTTCTCTTCCGCCAGGATCAGGTCCAGCTCGTGGCGGATGCGCTCCCCGCTGACCTGCTTGAGCATCGGCCGCGCCTCTTCCATCAGTTGCAACGTGCGGCTCTCGATGCGGAAGCCGAAGCGCTGCTCGAAACGCACCGCCCGCAGCATGCGCGTTGGATCGTCGATGAACGACAACGAGTGCAGCACTCGCACCAGTTTCTTGCGCAGGTCGTGCAGCCCGCCCCAGTAATCGTACAGCTCGCCGTAATGACGCCCGTCCAACCGCAACGCCAGTGTGTTGATGGTGAAATCCCGCCGGTGCAGATCCAGCTTGATGCTGCTGCGCTCGACCGTCGGCAGCGCCGTAGGGTACTCGTAGAATTCGATCCGCGCCGTGATCAGATCCAGGCTGGATGGCAGGTCTTCCGCCCGCGGCTTCTCATGGTTGGACAGACGCTCGGCGAGCTCCGCGCGGATGGCCGCGATGTCCCACTTGGTCGTACCGAAACGCGCGTGGCTGATCACCCGCCCGCCGTACTCGTCGCGCAGCGCCCGACCCAATGTGATGGCATCGCCCTCCACCACCACGTCGAAATCCAGGCTGGGGCGCTCCAGCAACAGGTCGCGCACGAAGCCGCCCACGATGTACACCGCCATGCGCAGCTCGTGCGCCTTGGCCGCCACCGCTTTGAGCAGCGCAAGGCGCGCTGCTGGCAGGGCCGCTTCCAGCCGCTCCGCCAGATTCTGCGCCGCCGGCTGCGCTGCCTGCCCGGTCAGTGTTTTGAGCAGGTCCGTGCGCGTCACGATGCCCACCACCTCGCCCGTCGTCGGCGAGATCACCGGAACCTGCCCCCAACCCGAGGCGGTCATCACCTCCTGCAGATGATCCAGCGTATCACCTGGGTACACGGTTACCTCGCCCGCCTCCATCAGACTGGCCGCCGGCAGGTTGAGCTTGTGTGCCAGCGCCCGGTCCACGGCCCGCCGCGTCAGCAGCCCGATCACCCTGCCTTCCTGCACCACCGGAAATCCCTCATACCCATAGCGCTGCATGAGCTGCGCGGCTTCCTCTGCCGGGGTATCTGGCTTGAGCACCCTCGGCCGCTTCGACATGATTTGCCCCACCGATACCGCCGGGCGCACGTATTGTGGCAGGACGCGCAGCAGTTCCTGGTAAACCTCAGCCAGAGGATTTGCGCTGGTCTCGGCTGGATGGATCAGCGCCGCCGCCGCCCGCGCATGCCCTCCGCCGCCAAAATGCGCCGCCACCTCCGCCACGTTGATCGCATCGGTGGTCGCCCGCGCGACCATGCGGATGCCCTCGCCCGTCGTGACCAGCAGGAACAGCGCCGCCGGCTCCAGCAGGTCGCGCATCTTGTGCGCCACGCTGGAGATCTCCTCGCTCATCTCGGTCGCTTCCGCCCGCGCCACCACGATCGTTTGCCCGTTGATAACGATCGTCTCCGCCGCCGCCAGCAGCCGGTCGTACAACCGGCTCTGCTCGGGCGAGAGCGGCGGGTTGAGGTACTCCCCCACCAGCGAAAGGCTGGCCCCGTTTTCCAGCAGGAACGCCGCCGCGCGCGCCTCCCGGGGCGTCGTCGCTGTGTAGGTCAACGCCCCCGTATCCTCGTAGATGCCCATCAGCAGCAGGCTGGCCTGGATCTCCGTCAGGCGTATGCCGCGCGCTTGAATCTCCTCCACCATCAGCGTGGTCGCCGCCCCGGTTGGCTCGACCCGCACCCGCCACTCGGCCGGCAAGTCGCCGCGCAGTTGGTGGTGGTCGATCACCTCCACGCGCGTCTTCGCGCTCATCCCCTTCAGCGTCACCAGCGACTGGGTATCCACCAGTAAGACGCTTTCGATCGCCTCGCCTGGCAGTGCCCGCGGGTCGACGAACGGCAGCTCCCCGCCGTACAGGTCGATGAAGGCCCGCGCGTTGCGGTTCATGCGCCGCGGTAGCACCGGGATCGCCTCCGGATGCAGCAGATGCGCCCCCAGCAGCGCCCCCAGCGCGTCAAAATCCGCCTGCTCGTGGGTCAGGATCACATGCATATGATTATTGTAACATCCATGCCTTATTGCGCGAGTTGCACGCCCCCTTTTTCCTGAAAGCACAATTCGCAAAATCATACTGTTATTAAGAGTCTTTGGTTTTCTTCCATAGTGATTTGGCAATCTCGATGTATTTTATGATCATTCGCCGGCGCTGCGTTTAGTAATATGAATAATAATAGGCTTTCTCTTGAGATTAATTTAAAATCCATATTCCATTGGAATCACGTCGTCGGGTAAACACTCAAATTGCTCAATGAGAAACACAATTTGATATCGAGGATTTTTACTTTTGACAGGAATAACCATGAAAAATGGATGAGGAGGGTATCGCGGGCTTGCAACAAGTCTATTAAATACAATTATAATGAATCATCTATACGAGCGCAGCCAAATGTTGGACGAGTGGCTATAAGTACGTAAGGGATACGTGCGGTATGGTAATGCCGTCTCTTATTTCAAGCGCCTAACCGTCGTCCTCTTCCATAAGAATCGATCTAAGGCGGAAATCGATTAGATAATATCTGATTGGACGATCCCGCTCACTCGTTACTGTGCGCCTTTCCTGGTGTCATGCCTGAGCTATTCAGGAAGAAATCAGCCAACAATTCGGACTAGATAGCGATCCATCACGTCAGCCGGGGCCGCCGATCGTGTCTTCGCCCTTTTATTTGTGGACGGGAATTCAACACGCCCCTCTTGTCAAAATAGAACATATATGCTATAAATTTTTTGGCACCTTAACAATTCGACAGGTTCCAATAAACGGGTGCCGTCGCCTCTCCCATCACCGAATTGTTCCTGAATTGTTTCAAAACAAATGGTTAATTTTGGGCTTGAAAACCATTGTTCCCGTTAAAAAATTTCTCCATGGAAACAAAAAAACAAAAACCAGCCGCGGCTCGGTCCCTCTTTCACCTCACAGCACGGTGGCCAGATCCGCCACGGCGATCCACAGCCCTGCCGCCGCCAGCCCCAGCCCACAACCCGCTACCACGTCCAGCGGGTAATGCACCCCCATCGCGATCCGCCCCAGGCTGGTCACCGTCGCCAGCGCCGCCAGCAGCAGCATCAACGGCGCGCTCAGATGCAGCGCCAGGACCAGCACAGCCGCCAGGAACCACACCCGCATGGCGTCCCCGCTTGGGAAGGAGGCGTCCTGCGGCCTCACCGGCTGAAGCATGCGCGCCTCGTGGTGCTCCGCGAACGGTCGCGCCCGCCGCAGGTTGACCTTGATGGCCCGTTCGATGCCCACCGCCAACAGAAAGGCCAGCAACGCACTCACCCCCTTGCGCCAGTCCACCACGCTCAAAGCCGCGATCCCCGCCAGCGTCACCGGCGTCGTGCCCAGCGGCCAGGCCACCCTGAACAGGCCGATCCACGGCAGCACGCCCAGCTTCCGGTGTAGCAAGGCGAAGAGATGCTCGTCCATCGCCTGCATCGAAGCGCGCTGGTAGGCGGCGCCCACCACCATCAGCGCGATGCCCAGAAAACCCAGCTCCCAGGTGCTCAAGGTACACTCTCGAGGGTCTCAGGCCACACCGGGTAGAACATCAGCCACTGCTGAGGCGTCAGGCGGATGCATTTCTCGACCACCTGCAGCACCACCTCTGCGTTCTGCACGATCTCTTCCTGGCGGTCCTTCATCGGCTGCATCTCGATCGGCTCAGAGGCGTCGATCAGATACATCCGGTCTTCTCTCAGATGCGCCCATACCACGTAGACCGGCGAATGCGTCTTGAGCGCCATCTGTACGTAGGCCACCGGCAGGGCTGCCTTGCGCCCAAAGAACGTCACCCGATATTTCTGGCTGGCGACAGGCCGATCAACGCCGGTCAGCACCGTCCCACCCTCGCTCAATCTCCGCGTCGCTTGGCCCAGTGCACTGATCGACATGGGCGTAATATCCAGTCCATATGCCGCGCGCATCGAGTTCTGCCAGCGGTAGCCGCCAGAGGGCTGCGGCAAAGACAGCACCTGTGCGCGCAGCCCGCTGAGCGCCAGCGCGCGCAGTCCCAGATCGAAGTTGCTGATGTGCGGTCCCACCAGCACTGCGCCGCGCTTCCCGGCGGCGCTCTGCCTCACGATCGCCCATGCGCGCGGCGTCAGCTCCATCTTCTCCAGCACCGCGTTCGGATTGTACATATAATGATAAAACTCATAGATGCAGTATCCGCTGTGCTGGAAGACCTCCAGCGTCCGTCTATCGAGCTCTTCCCGGCTGGCTTTTTCACCGCTCACCACCCATTGGTTGGCGCGCGCCGCGCGCACCTGCCGCGCGTTGCGCCGCGCTGCCACCAGTCGCGCCAGTGCCCGCGCCACCGGATAGCCCAGGTCGGGGGGCAGACTCCTCCCCAGCCCGAAGGCGATCCCCACTCCAAGGCGGCTGTTGATCACCGATTGCAGTTCCATTCTCCCGTCAAGGCCCCCACTGGCGATTTTGGCGCTTCCACACCCGATTCCTTGCCAAGACGATCAGCCTTGGGTCTGATCCAGTTGCGAGGTCGCGGCTTGCGCCCGGTCTTGCCCTCCCAGATGGCGGAAACCCTCCAGAATGGGAGGGATGCCGCGCGCGACGCAGAACGCCACCGCGATCCATGCGATGACCAGAGATGCCTCATGGACGGCCCCTGCCCAGGGATGCTGCAGCCGACTCAGACCCAGGTCAATGGTCAGCAGGCCGAAGGCGAACCCCTTGGAGATGCCGTAGCCGGAGCGCATCCAGGGGGACGAAACCAGGAAGCGGCTGATCGGCGAGGTGACCTGCTTGAACGGCGGCACCCCCTGCGCAATCCCCACCGCGCGAAAAGCATCCACTGTCACCCCACGCAGGATCACGATCAGTGGAATAGCGATCGAGATTAGCCGCAGATGGGCGAAAACTACCCATAGAAAGAATTCCAGTGTGCGGTCGGCGGCAATGTCCAGCGCGCTCCCCAGCAGGCTGGTCTCCTTCCTCCTCCGCGCGATCGTGCCGTCCAGGGTGTCCATCAGGATGATGATGGCGAGGAAAGGCACTCCCCACAGGATCAGCGTGGGCGAGCCCAGGTAAAGCAGCGCAACGAAGGCGCCCATAAGCGGAAATCTCAGCAACGTTATGAAATTGGCCATTCGCAGTCCTCTCCACCGCAACCGCTATGATTATATCCTGATGCGCCGCGGGTGTGGAACGCTCGAAAAAGGTCCCTGGCCGGTTTTCGGTAAAGGGATAACCCCTTTTCACCTAAGCAGCAGGATGCAAGGCAATTGGAGCATAGAAGCACAGCGCGTATTGACACCGCTCGAATAATAGATATAATTATGATCAATATACTCATTATTTTTTGGAGATGGGACATGGCTTGTTGCATGTGTCTGGGGCGGGGTTAACGATCACCGCTCCGGCCTGAGAACAAAAAACAGCTAACTCCCCGGTCAACGGTCGCAGGGTGGTCGGCAGCCCCGCAGGCGAAAATGGATTGGTTTCGCGCGGTGTTATGGATGGCACCCTCAGTATGAACGTTGGCCGTTTCATTTTAATAATTGAGAATATGGAAGCCCTATGACTTCTATGGCTGTAACAAAAGCTCGTGAATTTGCTCCGACGGTTCAAAACCTGGAATCGCTGGTCGGCAACACTCCGCTTCTCCCTTTGAACCGCGTGACCGCGGGCCTCTCGCCCAACGTACAGGTGTTTGCCAAAGCGGAATGGTACAACCCGAGCGGCTCGATCAAAGACCGCCCGGCGCTCAACATCCTGCGCGCTGCCCTGGATCAGGGCCAGCTTACCCCCGGCCGGCGCCTGCTGGATTCGACCTCCGGCAACATGGGTATCGCCTACGCGACCTTCGGCGCCTGCATGGGTATCCCGGTCACCCTGGCCATCCCTGCCAACGCCAGTCGTGAGCGTTTAGCCGTTCTGCGCGCGCTTGGTGCCGAGCTGATCCTCACCGATCCCACCGAGGGCTCGGATGGAGCCATGCTCGCAGCCCGCCGCCTGGCGGAGCAATACCCCGAGCGCTATTATTACGCCAATCAGTACGACAATCCGGCGAACTGGCAGGCCCACTTCCAGACTACTGGTCCAGAGATCTACCAGCAGACCGGCGGCGAGGTGACGGTCTTCGTGGCGGGTCTGGGCACTTCCGGCACCCTCACCGGCGCAGGTCGTTATCTACGCAGACGTATCCGCGGCGTCCAGATCGTCGCCATGCAGCCCAACGCCCCCTTCCATGGACTGGAAGGCCTCAAACACATGCCCACCGCCATCCGCCCGGGCATCTTCGATCCCGATCTGCCCGACCGCACCATCGAAGTCGACACCGAATCGGCATATACTATGGCCAGGCGTCTGGCGCGCGAGGAGGGTCTCTTTGTAGGCATCTCCTCAGCGGCTGCGGCCGTAGCCGCCTTGCGTGTGGCTTCCGAATTGGAGCGGGGAGTGGTGGTGACCGTGTTCCCCGATTCGGGTTATAAATATCTGAGCGAGGGCTTTTGGCAGGAGAATCGGCCATGATCGAATTCGATTCACGCTTGCTGGCCCAAATTATCGCCCATGGCGAGCGCGCCTACCCTGAGGAAGGCGCCGGTTTTCTCCTCGGCCACGGGGATGATCCCCGCCGTGTGGAGGCCGTTCTTCCCCTTCCCAATTCCCGCGAAGACGCGTCTCGCCGCAACCGCTACTTGATCACCCCCCGTGATGTGTTGCGCGCGGAGCAAGAAGCCGCAAATCGCGGGCTGGTTATCGTGGGCGTGTTCCATTCTCACCCCGACCACCCCGATCTTCCCTCGGAGTTCGACCGCGAGTGGGCGCTCCCGTGGTTTTCCTATCTCATCACCAGCGTACAGGCCGGCAAGGCCACCGGGAGCCGCTGCTGGCGTCTCCAGGAGGATCGCTCGGCTTTCTTCGAGGAGCCGCTGCGCATCGATGCACACGACGGGTGAGTTCACATTGACGAACTGTTATCGAGGTTGAGATTAATGACGATATTACGCATTCCGACACCCTTGCGGCCTTATGCCGCGAACCAGAGCGAGGTGGAACTTCACGGCGGCACAGTGGAGGAGATCGTGCAGGCCTTAGTGGAGCAATACCCGCAGCTTCGCCCACATCTTTTCGGCGATGACGGGCGCCTGCGCGCCTTCGTGCATATGTTCCTCAACGAGGAGGACATCCGCGACCTGCAAGGACTGCAGACCCCGGTAAAAGAAGGCGATCGGCTGATGATCGTCCCCAGCGTGGCCGGCGGATTGGAGGTGTTCGGTGCTTCCAACTCTCTCGAACGATGAAATCCTGCGCTACTCGCGCCACCTGCTGATCCCAGAGGTTGGCCTGGACGGGCAGCGCAAACTGAAGGCTGCCTCCGTGCTGCTGATTGGCACCGGCGGGTTGGGCTCCCCTGCAGCCCTGTATCTGGCGGCAGCTGGCGTAGGGCGCATCGGCCTGGTGGACTTTGACGTGGTAGATTTTTCCAACCTGCAGCGACAGGTTATCCACGGCACCAGCACGCTGGGCCGACTGAAGGTCGATTCAGCTCGCGAGCGCATGCACGACATCAACCCACGCGTGCAGATCGATACCTATAACGAGCCTTTGACCTCAGACAATGCCATGCGCATCGCCGGGGAGTATGACATTCTGGTGGATGGCACTGACAATTTCCCCACCCGCTATCTGGTGAACGATGTCTCTGTGCTGCTGGGCAAGCCCAACGTGTACGGCTCGATTTACCGTTTCGAAGGCCAGGTGAGTGTGTTTGACGCCCAGCGAGGCCCATGCTACCGCTGCCTGTTCCCCGAACCGCCGCCACCTAACCTGGTGCCTTCATGCGCCGAGGGCGGTGTCCTGGGCGTGCTGCCTGGTACCATTGGAACCCTTCAGGCCACTGAGACCATCAAGTTGATCTTGGGTATCGGTACACCTTTGATCGGCAAGTTGTTGCTGTACGACGCGCTGGATATGAGTTTCCAGTTCGTGCGTTTGCGCAAAAACCCCGACTGCAAGATCTGCAGCGACCACCCGGAGATTGACCACCTGATTGACTATGAAGCCTTCTGCGGCGTCCCGGGCCGTGACCATGATGACGGCTCGGCCGGCCAGGAGTGGGACATCGAGCCCGAGGACCTGGCGCGCAGGCTTTCGGACCACGAGCCGGTGCGTTTGATCGATGTGCGCGAGCCGTACGAGCTGCAAATTTCGCGTATCCCCCAGGCAGAGCTGATCCCCCTGGGAGAGCTGGCTGGCCGTTTAAAGGACCTGGACAGCGCGCAGGAAATCGTGTTGTTCTGCCGCACCGGTTCGCGCTCCGCCCGCGCCCTGGAGCTGCTGGTCAGCGCCGGCTTTCGCAGGGTTAAGAACCTGCATGGCGGCATCAATGCCTGGGCAGAAAAAGTCGACCGTTCGCTGCCGGTGTATTGACCGCATCCATGACCTTGATTTATTATGGTGAATGCATGCAGAGACCGAAGGGAGGCGATCATTTCCTGGGGATGAGCTGTCTGTTGCGTCGGAATTGGGCGCAATGGTTTCAACCGCTTCTTGTAAGGGGTGTGCTGATGCAGACTGCTCATTGGATTTGACCCATGTCAGATACGTCGGTATTATCCCAAACCATCCTTCATGAGAGCCAGCCTCAAGCCAAGAGAGTCCTCCTGGCCGTCATGGCTCACCCTGATGATGAGACCTTTGGCACAGGCGGCACGCTGGCGCTATATGCCCGCCGCGGCGTCGACGTATACCTGGTTGTGGCCACTCGCGGTGAAGTGGGCGATGTTCCTCCTGAGATGCTGCGCGGATATGCTTCGGTGGGCGACCTGCGTGAGGCCGAGCTCCGCTGCGCCGCCGGCACCCTTGGACTGAAAGGCGTCTTTTTCCTCGGTTATCGCGATTCGGGCATGCCCGGCTCACCCGACAACCACCATCCGCAAGCGCTGGCCGCTCAGCCAGTTGAGCTGGTTGCGACCCAGGTCGCGCATTATATCCGACAGCTCCGCCCGCAGGTGGTCATCACTTTTGACCAGATCGGCGGTTATTTCCACCCCGATCACATCTCCATCCACAAGGCCACCGTGCTCGCTTTCGACCTGGCCGCCTCGCCCGATTTCAGCGATCCGCAAGGGTTGCCCCCTTATCCTGCGCAAAAGCTTTATTTCCACACCATTTCTCGCACCTTGCTGCGCACGGGCGTAGCACTCCTCCGATTGATCGGCCGGGATGCTCACAAATTTGGCAATAATGGCGACATCGACCTGGCGGCCATAGCCGAAGTAGACATACCCATCCACGCCTCCATCGATTATCGACCGGTTGCGGGTGTACGCGCTGAGGCGGCCGCCTGTCACGCCAGCCAGGGCGGCGCCAACACCGTGCGTGGATTACAGGGCCTGGTGATGAAGCTGTTTTCCGGCCGCGATCTGTACATGCGCGCCTATCCACCCGCTGATAATGGACTTCGCGAAAAGGACCTGTTCGAAGGCGTTTATCTGGACTAGACCTTTTCGGCGACCACCTCGGCCTGGAAGACCAGTCCTTCGGAGCTCGCATCCACGCGAATGGTATCACCAGGCTTGAACTCTCCGCTCAACAGCATGCTGGCAAGCGGGTCAAGAAGTTCGCGCTGGATGGCGCGTTTCAGCGGCCGCGCACCATAGTCGGGGTCATACCCGACCCTGGCCAGATATTCGCGGGCGCTTTGAGTGACGTCGAGCTCGAAGCCGCGCTCTTTGACCAGCGCTGCCACACGCTTGAGCTGGATGTCGACGATCGCGATCAAGTCCTCTCGTGACAGCGGGCGGAAAACGACCACCTCATCAATGCGGTTGAGGAATTCCGGACGGAAGTGTGCCTGTAGCACACGGTTGACGTCTTCGCGGGAGACGCTTTCCGCGCCGCCCATCCATAGCTCGTTGCCGAGGTTGCTGGTCATGATGACCAATGTATTGCGGAAGTCCACCGTGCGACCCTGGCCATCCGTCAAGCGCCCATCATCCAGGAGCTGCAGCAGCGTGTTGAAAACTTCCGGGTGGGCCTTCTCAATTTCATCGAACAGCACCACACTGTATGGCCGCCGGCGCACGGCTTCGGTGAGCTGGCCGCCTTCTTCGTAGCCCACATAGCCCGGGGGCGCGCCGATCAGCCGGCTGACGGTGTGCTTTTCCTGGTACTCGCTCATATCGATGCGCACCATGGCGCGCTCGTCGTCGAAGAGGAACTCTGCCAGAGCGCGCGCAAGCTCCGTTTTGCCTACCCCCGTAGGGCCGAGGAAGATGAATGATCCAATCGGCCGGTTGGGGTCCTGCAAGCCGGCGCGGGCGCGCCGCACTGCGTTGGATACGGCGCGAAGAGCCTCCTCCTGCCCGACGACGCGCTGACGCAGACGTTCTTCCATGTGGAGTAATTTCTGCATCTCGCCTTCAAGCAGCCGGGATACTGGAATGCCAGTCCAGCGCGAGACCACTTCGGCGATTTCTTCGGCGTCAACCTCCTCTTTGAGCAGAGCTCCATCCGCCTGCAGATCTTGCAGACGCTTTTCGGCCTGCTTCAAACGCTCCTGCAGCTCGGGCAGCCTGCCATATCTTATGCGCGCAGCTTTTTCGAGATCCGCCTGACGCTCCGCCTGCTCAACCTCTACGTTGAGCTGTTCGATCTGCTCCTTGATGGCGCGCAATTCACTGATCGCTTTCTTCTCTGTTTCCCAGCGCGCATGTAATTGGTTGGATCGCTCGCGCAAATCCGCCAGCTCTTTCTCCAGTTTTTCCAGGCGGTCTCTAGATGCCTTATCCGTTTCTTTCTGCAGTGCCTGGCGTTCGATCTCAAGCTGCATGATCTGACGGTCGACCTCATCGAGAGCCTGCGGCTTGGAATCGATCTCGGTGCGCAGCCGAGCGGCGGCTTCGTCGATCAGATCAATGGCCTTATCCGGCAGGTGCCGGTCGCTGATGTATCGTTTGGACAGCGTCGCCGCTGCGATGACCGCTGAATCGGTGATGCGTACCCCGTGATGGATTTCGTAGCGCTGCTTGAGTCCGCGCAGGATGCTGATCGTATCTTCGACGGAAGGCTCATCCACCATCACCGGCTGGAAGCGCCGTTCGAGGGCGGCGTCTTTTTCTACGTACTTGCGGTATTCGTCCAGGGTGGTAGCCCCGATCATATGCAGCTCGCCGCGCGCCAGCATCGGCTTGAGCATGTTGGAGGCGTCCATGGCGCCCTCGGCTGCTCCCGCGCCAACGACGGTGTGCATCTCATCCACAAACAAAATCACCTCTCCAGCCGAGCTGGTGATCTCTTTCAACACAGCCTTCAACCGTTCTTCGAATTCGCCGCGGTATTTGGCACCCGCCACCAATGCGCCCATATCCAGTTGGATCAGGCGCTTGTGTTTCAAGCCTTCGGGGACGTCACCGTTGACGATGCGCTGGGCAAGTCCTTCGACGATGGCCGTCTTGCCCACGCCAGGGTCGCCGATCAAAGCAGGGTTGTTCTTAGTCCGCCGCGAGAGGATCTGAATGACGCGGCGGATCTCCTCGTCGCGGCCGATGACCGGATCCAGTTTGCCCTGGCGAGCCAGAGCGGTCAGGTCCCGACCGTACTTCTCCAACGCTTGATATGTTTCCTCCGGATTCTCGCTGGTAACGCGCTGAGAGCCGCGGATGGACATCAGAGCCTTCAGGATGGCATCCCTGGTCAGTCCATACCGGCGCAAGCGCTGGGCTTCGCTGCTGTCACTCAGGCCGAGCAACAGGTGTTCGGTAGAAACATAATCATCCCCCATGCCTTTGGCGTACCGTTCGGCGGCTTCTAAAACATCGGCCGCCGGGCGTGACAGGCCGACCTGCACGTTCCCTCCATACACTTTCGGCCGGTTTTCCAGCTCGCGGGTTAGATCGTCGCGCAAGGCAGTGATGCTGCCTGCCACCTGGGTGACAATCGCGGGCACCACGCCCTCCGGTTGTTGCAACAAAGCCAGCAGGAGGTGAGCAGGTTCAATTGTCTGATGGTTATGCTCAGTCGCCAGCACCTGTGCGTCGGCCAGGGCTTCGCGTGCTTTTTGAGTGTACCGTTCCAGATTCATTTTCCTCTCCAATACTCTGACAATAAAGCTAAATTCAAGGATGAAGGTTATCCAATCATATTGGATCGCATTTCTTCGTCGACATAGTAGGGCATCGGTGTACGATTTTTATTAATGGTGTATATGAAAATTGTTGATCACATCATCAGGGAGGGCGATCTGTCGACCCTTTGTTGGATTTATGATAAAAATTACGCGGCGTGTTGACCAAAGCGGATAGAATTGGGTAAAATTGTCTCGATGGATGAGGAACCAGTTCGAAAGTATTTGTTCACTGAATGCGTCGTCGAGCGGCTGGGATTGATGCCCTACAATCAGGCCTGGCGCTTACAAGAGCGCCTGGCGGCCGAGATCGCCGCCGGGCAGCGCCCCGCCACCCTCCTCCTGTTGGAACATCCCCACACCTACACTTTTGGGCGCCGCGGCCATGCTGAGAACCTGCTTTGGGACCAGGACGAGCTGATTCGCCGTGGAATCACCATTGAATGGGTTGACCGCGGTGGGGACGCCACCTATCACGGCCCCGGCCAGTTAGTCGGATACCCATTGCTGCCGCTGGCACCGGCCGGCTGGCAGGGAAACCGCCTGCCACAGGCCGACTTCGTCGGTTATGTGCGCGATTTGGAAAAGACGCTTATCCTGGCATTAATGCACCTCGGCCTCGCCACAGGACAACGCCCCGGCCTTACCGGGGTGTGGGTTCAACCCGATGTGATGTCTCGCTGCCCGCGTTGTGACCCTGTTTTACGCCGGCAGCCAGCTAAGATCGCCTCGATTGGCGTAAAGGTGGATGTGAACGGAGTCTCGCATCACGGCTTCGCCCTGAATGTTGCGCCGCAGATGGATTATTGGGAAGGGATTATCCCCTGCGGTTTGCAAGGCGTTTCGATGGTCAGTCTGGCCGATTTCCTCGATCCGGTGCCCTCCATGGATGCAGTTATGGGCGCGGTCATCGCTTCATTTGGCGAAGTTTTCGGTTGCCGCATGCTGACCGGCGAGGGCGTCACAATCGTTTGACATTTTCCCCATTTCTCTGTAAACTCATGGTGATTGGATCGCTAACGGGAGGAGTAAATGGCAGCGCCTACCTATCAGTTGCTGATGCGCAGCGGACCGACGCCGGGGAAGACGTTTCCCATCGAAAAAAATGAGACCTTCATCGGCAGGGATTTGACCAATGATATTGTCATCAGTGACGCAGAGATTTCCCGTCGCCACGCCCGCATGGTGATGCAGGCCGGCGGCCTGGTGCTGGAGGACCTGGGCTCTACCAATGGCACGGTTGTCAATGGTCAGCGCCTGATTGGCCCGTACCTACTGCGCGTCAATGACGTGATCACTCTAGGCGAACACGTCACCCTGGTATTCGAAGCCATCAACCCGGACATGGCGGCTACTGTGGCCTCGACGCCAGCGCGCATTCCGGCGCCTGCTGCTCCTGCGGCGCCCGCAGTATCGGCGGCTGAGCCAGCTCCTCCGGGCCCCATGTATATGCCCCCATCATCCGTCCCGTCCTTTTCCGGCAAGGTGCCCGAAAGCCCAGCAGTCGAAGCCCCACCCGCCAGGCGCACCTCGCGTACGCTTATTATCGTCCTGGTGGTCGCGCTGCTTATTCTGGTTTGCGCCTGCGGTGCATTCTTCTGGTACATCGACGCGAACAGCCTCTGGTGTATTTTCCCGTTCATTCCAGGCTGCCCTGGTTAAGATTGACCGTTAATTCGAGAGACAGCGGCGAAGGACATGGAGACGGCTTTCGCTGCTGTCTCTCTTTACTGATACAATAGGTATTTGAATGAACGAGCGAAGAAGTACCAATTCTCCACCCTGGGGGGCGATGACCAAGCTGGTGGTCGCATTGACCTTTGTTGCCATCGCCATTTGGTTCATTTCCCGCTTCCAAAATATCCTTGGTCCAATCCTGCTGGCTTTTATCCTGGCTTATCTGCTCTACCCGGTTGCCAATTTATTACGCACACGGGTGCACCTGCCCTGGCGCCTGGCAGTCACCTTGATGTATCTTATTATCTTGATTGTTTTGCTCGGATTGTTGACGCTGGGGGGATTGGCCATCGTTGAACAGGCAACTGCGCTGGTCAACTTTGTCCAGGGATCATTGAAATCGTTACCTGATTTCCTGCAACAGCTCACCACGCAACGTTATGTCCTTGGCCCCTTTGTCATTGATCTCGCCAATCTGGATTTGGCCAGCATTACCAATCAGATTCTTGGGCTCATCCAGCCGTTGTTTGGAACATTAACCAGCCTTCTTGGCAGCCTGGCGAGCGGCGCCGCCAATCTTCTGATCTGGACGTTCTTCATCTTGGTTTTATCCTTTTTCATATTGGTGGAGGCTGGGGGCGCGCCAGGCAGCCTGGTGCGCATCACCATCCCTCGTTATGAGGAGGATGTCAACCGGCTTGGTCACGAGCTCAGCCGCATCTGGAACGCCTTTCTGCGCGGCCAGATATTCATCTTTGTTGTCACCGTTCTGCTCTATATCGTCATATTAGGAACACTGGGCGTTCACTATTATCCAGGCCTGGCGGTGATGGCTGGAGTGGCCAAGTTTATCCCATACGTAGGCCCATTTATCGCCTGGACGACGTATGGTCTGGTGGCTTTTTTCCAGGGAACCACGATCTTCAATCTCACCCCACTGGCATATTCGCTGATCGTTGTAGGCGTTGCACTGCTCGTCGATAACCTGTTCGACAACCTGATATCACCGCGCATCATGGCCAGCGCGCTGCGTGTGCATCCAGCCGCTGTCCTGGTTGCGGCAATCGTCGGTTTGTCGATTTTTGGTTTCGTCGGAGTGGTGCTGGCTTCGCCCGTCCTGGCTACTCTCAAGCTCTTTGGCCAGTACGCTATTCGCAAGCTGCTCGATCAGGATCCTTGGGAGGGGATGGAGATCAATCCGCCTCAGCCGTTGTTTATCCCTGATTGGCTCAAGGGCCTTAGGGAATGGCTCAGATCGCGCTTTCGGCCAATGCGCCGCACTGGCGGGACCCGACGGCAAATGCTGATGTCCGATAAACGACGCAAGAACGACCTGTAGTTTCACCGTATCTGCGTTTGCCGGCATTTTTTCTGGCACTCAGTTTTGACCTGTGGGATAATGGATCAGAGTTGTCGAAAAGAATTTATCCGAGAATGTAGTGAGGAGAGAAATTATGAGCAACCAGTCGGAACCCAAGACTCAGACGATGGCAGAGACTGAGAACTATCTGGCCTGGCGCGCAGAGGAGCCGGATGGTGAGACGACCTATCATCTTGAGCTCAACAATGTAACATTGCACTTTTTCCAGGAAGAATGGGTTGAATTCCTGGATTTGGTGCGGATTTTGGTCAGGGATGCAGATAAACAAGGCTAAATGCGAGAATTTTCAGGCGTTTAATAAAAGATAGAGCCCCTATTTCTTCATGAAAACGGGGCTCTAATCTTCCAGTGCGGTCCCCTGATGTCTATCCTCCGCACTGCATGAATTGTCATGATTTCGAGCGTGATCTTTTATGCGCCTTATCCCTATGCCAGCTTTTCATTCATCGCTGGGTGAGGTATGCCCTCTTTTTCGGCTTCGATTTCCTGGCGGATGATGCTGGCCATTTCGTCCAGGTTTGAAAAGGGCTTCTCTTCACCAGTAAGGATGTATTTGATCTTCCCGCACAGAATCTTGCTATCCTCTTCTGGAAGGAGAACGGTGAGTAAAAACTTTTGGGCTTGGCGCATGATCACTCCTTCGATGACAGAATATCAGGCTGTACTGACAATTGACTGACAGTCCCCAGCGGTTATAGAAGCGGGGCATCAACAACAAGAATAAATTTGATAAAATCAGCGTCGGCGTATTTGCTGTACCAGCTCGCGCAAATCGGATCGTGGGGTGATACCCAATTCTTTTTGTAGCGTGCGTTCCAGATTGACGTAAAGTCGCATAGCTCGCGGCGCGTCGTTCAACGCCAGACAGGCTTTCATCCCCCACAGCACGGCGTCTTCATTCCATGGATCGCGTTTGAGAACATCCATGCAGCACTCCAGAGCCGGGTAAACCTGCCCGTTGGCCAGATAGCCTTCTGCCAGCGCGAGCTGGCCGCGCACGTACAGGTGAGCCAGGCGCTCGCGCGCCCCCACTGACCAATCAGAGTACACGTCGTGGGGGAACAGGTCGCCGGTGTAAAGCGCAAGCAGACGCTTGAGTTCATCAATCTTCTTTCCTTCGATGGCTGCCGGAAGGAGCGTTTCAAATTGCTCGAAATCCACCGCGGATCCCGGCGGGAGCTCCAGTGTTACCCGCTCGCTTTCCACCCTGAGGTAGCGAGATGGGAACTTGACCGGAAGGTTGGGCTCAAGAATGTGCCGCAGGGCGGAGGTGGCCTGATGGAATAAATCCTGCGCAGTGGAGGGCGGGTAATCTGGCCACAACGCATCGAGAATCGCGTCGCGATGGGCGCTTCGGTGCGGTTGTAGCAGTAAAAAGCGGAACAGCTCGCCGGCTTTTCGCCGGCTCCAGGCTTGGTCGGGGATGGGTTTGCGCCCTTGCCATACGCGAAAATAACCCAATCCAGAGACGCGCAGGGGTAGCGGCCGGATGTTCGCCAGATACGAGAGCAAATTGTCGGAGATTTCGCGCACCTCCCGCCGCCGACTATGCAGATACTTTTCCACCAAGGGAAAGGCCAGCCCGCGCTCTTGTTCAAGAATGAAAGCGAATCCACCGCGGGTGATCCGTCCCGCAGCTTCTAGCCACAGGTCCTCGGCTTGCGGGCGTTGCAAGGTATGATACAGGGCGGCCAGTAAGAATTTCCCGCGAGCCAGTTCGTATGCGGCCCCCAGCTTCTCCAGTTCGGCGATGCCTGCGCGCAAATCCTGTTCTGCACCGTTCACATCTCCGGTTTCCCAGGTGGCCTTTCCGCGCGCCAGAAGCGCCTGGCCAGCAAGAAAACGGAACCCCGTCCGTCGGGCGTAACGGTAAGCGTCATCAGCCCAATTCACTGCCGACGGCGCTTCACCCTTCAACAGGTGGTACCGGCTCGTCTCCAGCCGTACCCAGATGTTCAAGTCCGGTGCGCCGGTTGTATTGGCGATATTGAAAGCCAGATGCAGGTACTCGTCAGCCTTTTCCAGCTCCTCTTCGTCTAAAGACAAACGCGCCCACAAGTAAAAGTAAGCACCGGCCACACGCGACCCAGGATGGACCATTGGCAGCAGCTCGTCCAAGGCACGGCGTGCGCGGAAGCGGTCGCCCGCCAATCCGTGCACGTAAGCCTGCAGAAAAGGCAATTCCCAGGTGGGAGTTCCCAGGCGGTCTTTCAGCCGGGCCGATTCTTCCATTGAGGAGAGGGCCAGATCAAACTGGCCTCGCGGCACATAAACTGAAAAAGCGAGCCCGCTCAAGGCGCGGGCCCGACCGGCATTGTATCGTAGCCGTCGGCAAAGCTCAACCGCCTGGTGGAAGAGCGCTTCGCCTGCCTCTAGATTCTGGCTTTCGGAGATGCTGGCCGCTTTTGTGATCCAGGCACAGGCGGCTTCAGGGGTATCGGGGGCCAGCGCAATCGCCTCTTCGCACAAGCTGGCCGCCCTAGTCTTGCTTCCCAGTAAAAAGAGCGCTTCACTTAATCGTACCAGTGCCCTGGCAACGAGATTGGATGACCCATCCACGCGGGCGATCTCAACTGCCCGTGTGGCCCTCTCCAGAGCGCCGTGAAGGTCACCGCTCTCCTCGTGAAGGATACTCTCGGTGATGAGTTCTTCGACTGTGCTCATCGGGTTTACGTCATTCGCCAATGCCGTTGAGGCGTTCCCTTTGAGCGTTTGTTTCTTGGGAAGGCAGAGGCATCACGCAGTGCCCGGATTGTGATCTGGCCTAACCCAAGGGATTAACGCCTCAGTTCTTCTCGAAATACCATATTCAGCACGATGCTGACCGCGCTCACGATCAGCGAGCCCAAAAAGGCTGGCAGGATGCCATCTACGGTGAAACCTACGCCGAATTGCGTGCCGATCAGTCCCGCCAGGTAAAAGAGCAGGGTATTGATCAACAGCGTTCCCAGACCAAGCGTCAGTATGAGCAAAGGGCAGGTAAGCAGGTTCAAGATCGGGCGCAGGATTGCGTTTATCAGGCCAAAAATAAGCGCCAGCCACACAAAAGAGAGCCAATTTGTGCTTTGCGGGTGGATCCCATTGCCCTGGAGTATGGCGACGGCTACATACAGGGCGACCGCATTGATGGCCCACCGCAATAAGAATCGGACCATTTGTCCTCCACTCGATACGGCTACAGGATAGGCTGTACTCAATCAACCGCTGTCCTCATCTTACCATATAGTGCTTGAATTTGTTTCGAATTATCGCTATGAAATACAAATAACGAATTCCTGTTCGAAATACATTGTTCTGGGCGCAAACCGAAGTCCACGATGGCGTTACGTGAAAGGATGTTCCATCCAGATCAACGTCTGCACGGCGTCAAAACCAGCCCATCGGAAAGCTTGTTCTGCGCGGCCAGCCGGATAATTAGCAGTGAGTTGCTTTCTATGATAAGTTTCGCGCCGTGCATGCCGTAACAAACCGGCGATTGCAGTGTCTTCGAACAGCGGGTCGACTGCCAGCCAGAGATTGTCGGCGTAGCCATGAGTGGCTTCCAGGCTCAACACGCCGATCAATTTGCCTTGTGAACGAGCAGACCAATGCTTGATCGCCTCGCCAGAGAAGAAAAAGTTGAGTTCGTTCAGAAGACTTGGCTTTAGCCGATTGATGCGCAGGGGCAGATTCCAGATGACCTCTGGCGGATAGATCTCTGCCAGCCAGATTCGTTGCTGATGCCAGTCCTCTCGACGGCGGGTGTACACACGGACGCCGTCAGGGCTTTTTTCCGGCAAAGACCCCGGCTGGCTGATCCAGGTCGTACGCCTTGATCTTTCCTGAAAGCCCAGCGTCTGGTACAGATGGATCGCCACAGGGTTATCATCGCGCACTTGCAGCCATGTGGTCGGGGCTCCTCTGCGCTGTACATGACGGAGTGCTTCTTCCGTTAACCTGCGGGCAATCCCGCGTCGGCGAAAATCGGGGTGCACCGCCACGTTTGCGATCAGGTAGATGCGCTGACCCTGTTTGTGCAGCGGAATCAGGCTCAGGTTGCCGATGATGCGGCCCTGTTCTGTCCACACATATCCGCTCAACGGTAGTGAGACGCGCTCGGCAGCGCGCGGCGCCCATCGCCGGAACGCAGCGTTTGTGGCTGCCTGGCGCATCTGGCGCAAATAGTCGATCCCATCCATGTCCATCGTGTGGGCAAAGCACAACTCGATCAGATCGGCGACCGCGCCGAGGTCGCTGCTGGGGTCGAGTGGACGTATTCCACTGGTCACTGCGCCGTAGGTCTGATTGCGTTCCATTTTATTTGTATTTTAATGCCAGTTACCCAAATTGATTAAAGACTCTCATTATTGATATAGCAGGTTAGACAGAAACCGTCATGAAAAGGATCGAACGTTGTGCTACCCGAACCCTTTTGCTCACTTACAGATGTATTGGCTGGGTAATGCGCCTACCCTCTGACGCATTTCTAACGTGATTCTAGTCTTTCGCAAATAGACCTGATGATATAATTCTGACAGGACGTAATAATTCCTGTGCAGATATTTAAAAAGGACAGTAATCTTATGATGAGATTTGATCGATTTACCGAGCGCGCGCAGGAAGCTGCCCAACGTGCTGCGGAAATCATTCAGAGGTACGGACACAACCAGATCGATACCGAGCACATCTTGCTGGCGCTCATCGAGCAGCCCCAAGGAGTCATCCCCCAGTTGCTGGAGATCCTCAAGGTGGATGCGGCCGCATTGAGCGAGCGCCTGGATTACATCTTGCGCACAAGCCCCAAGGCAAACATTTTTGGTGGTGGCGCCGGGCAAATATTCATCACCCCGCGCGTTAAACGCATCATTGATTTAGCCAACGAGGAGGCCAACCGGCTCAAGGACGAATATATCTCCACCGAGCACATCTTCCTGGCCATTCTCAGCGAGCGGAACACGCCTGCAGCCCGTCTGCTGGAAGGGGCTGGATTGACTCGCGATCGGGTTTACGAGGCGATTCAGCAGATGCGCGGTGGGCAGCGTGTGACCGACCCGCAGGCCGAGACGCGTTATCGCACCCTGGAGAAGTATTCCCGCGACCTGACCCAGCTCGCTCGTGAAGGCAAGCTTGATCCGGTCATCGGCCGCGACAAGGAAATCCAACGGGTGATGCAGATCCTGTCACGGCGCACAAAGAATAACCCGGTATTAATCGGTGAGGCCGGCGTCGGCAAGACCGCCATCGTTGAGGGCCTGGCCCAAAAGATCGCCGCCAATGACGTGCCTGAGATTCTGATGGGCAAGCGCGTGGTGTCTCTGGATTTAGGCAGCATGATTGCCGGGTCTCGCTTCCGCGGTGAGTTTGAGGAACGGCTCAAAGCCGCAATCGAAGAGGTTCAGCGCTCCAATGGTGAGATCATCCTGTTCATCGACGAACTGCACACCGTGGTGGGCGCAGGCGCCGCCCAGGGCGCCATGGATGCATCCAACATGCTCAAACCGGCCCTGGCTCGCGGGGAGTTGCAATGTGTAGGCGCTACCACGCTGGACGAGTATCAGAAGTACATCGAGAAGGATGCCGCCCTGGAGCGACGTTTCGCCCCTGTATTTGTGGAAGAGCCCTCGGTCGAGGATACGATCGAGATGCTGCGTGGCCTGCGCGACCGCTACGAGGCTCACCACAAAGTGCGCTTTTCTGATGACGCATTGATCGCAGCCGCCCGGCTGTCTGCCCGGTATGTCACCGATCGTCACTTACCGGATAAGGCGATTGATCTGATCGATGAAGCCGCAGCGAAGTTGCGCGTCGCGCTCTACTCCCTGCCGCCCGATCTGAAAGAGATGAAATCCGAGATTGATCGGTTGGCAGCCGAGGAGGAGCAGGCTGGATTGGAGCGCGATTACGAGCGCGCTGCCAAGAAAAAAGCAGAACGGCTGCGCCTGGAGAGTGAGTTCACTCAAAAACGGGACGCGTGGGAAAACGAACATCATCTCGATGAGATGGTGGACGTGAACGACATCGCCGAAGTGATCCACCAGTGGACCGGCATCCCCGTCAGCCAGATGATGGAGACCGAAGCCGAGAAACTCCTTCACATGGAGGAACGATTGCACGAGCGCATCATCGGCCAGGATGAGGCGATTCATGCCATCTCGGATGCCATCCGCCGCGCCCGCTCAGGCATGAAAGACCCTCGCCGACCGATTGGATCCTTCATCTTCATCGGTCCTTCGGGCGTCGGCAAGACTGAGCTCGCCCGTGCTCTGGCGGAATTCCTCTTTGGTGACGAAGATGCGCTGGTGCGCTTGGATATGAGCGAGTATCGCGAGCAGCATACCGTCTCGCGCCTGTTTGGTGCGCCGCCGGGGTATGTCGGCTACGAAGAAGGCGGGCAGCTCACCGAAGCGGTGCGCAGGCGCCCTTACCGCGTAATCCTTTTCGATGAAATCGAAAAAGCCCACCCAGAAGTATGGAATGCACTGCTCCAGATCCTGGACGATGGTCGCCTGACAGACGGTCAGGGCCATGTGGTGGACTTCCGCAACACCGTGTTGGTCATGACCAGCAACCTGGGCACCGAGTTCGTACGAAAAGGTGGCACGCTCGGTTTCCTGCAAACCGCCGAAAACGATGAGGAGCGTGAAGCCCACGAAAAGATCGAACGCGCCTTGAAGAGCACATTCCGGCCGGAGTTCCTTAATCGTGTCGATGAGATCATCATTTTCTCGCCACTTTCATTGGAGCAAATGAAGCTGATCGTCGACCTGCAGATGAAAGAGGTGCAGAATCGCCTGGCTGAGCATGGCTTGAATGTTGAGCTTAGCCCGGCTGCCCGTGACTGGCTGGCCAAGGTTGGCTATGATCCCAACTTTGGCGCCCGGCCGCTACGGCGCGCCCTGCAAAAGCACGTGGAAAGCCCGCTTTCTCTTCGCCTGCTGGCAGGTGAATTCTCCTCCGGTCAGACGGTATTGGTAGACGTGGACGAGAGCAAAAACGAGCTGGTCTTTACCACTTTGGTAGCTATACCCGCCAAAGGCGTCAGGAAAGAAACGTCTTCGGTACAGGAATAATCACAAGCTGAGGTTGGTTGATATCTCCATCAAGGCAAAACACATCCCCCTTATATAACTGGGGGATGTGTTTTTTGAAATGAGCTTCCCCGCCGCCCTTCAGGGAACCCAGGATTCGCAATTCGAGACATGATCGTTGCCGCCCCCGCCGAAGCAGGTGTCGTTCCCAGGCCCGCCATCGATCTGGTCGCTGCCATTTCCGCCGATGATCACATCGTCCCCATCGCCGCCAGAAAGGTTATCCGCTCCATCCCCGCTCAAAAGACAATCGTTTCCCCCCAACCCGTTCAAGGCATCGTGTTTGTTGGATCCCAGAATGAGATCGTTCCCGCTTGTCCCATCTAATTTGCCGCTTCCAGCCACCAGATTTGTTAGGTTGATTCCGGCGCACTGCGGCGGTTTGAGATCGTTGGGAGTGATGGGGTAAGTATGATTCGAAGCTCCGCTTGGCGGTATGGTATTGCTGGCTGCAAGCACCACAGCGAAGCTCCCAATCAGAACAATCATGAACATGAGCATCACCAGGAACATGCTGCGACGGATCATCTGCTGTCCTCCATTAAACGACCCTGGCACGATTCTCACTGGCGGCCAGTAATCCCGTGACTTGCTCGGCTGGCGCTGGCTTATAGAACCAGTATCCTTGTGCCTGATCAAAGCCCATCTTTTTTAGAAAGCCATATTGTTCCTCGGTCTCTACTCCCTCAGCAATGACCTGGCGGTTTTGATCATGGGCTCCGCGAATGAGTGCACAGGCCATCAGACGTTCGCGTACATCGCTGATGGCTCCCTGGAAGAGGCTGCGATTGATTTTGATCTCATCGGATGGCAGTATGTCCAGGGTTTCCGACGATCGATAGCTGCTGAAATCGTCGAGTGATACATGAATCCCCAATTGTTTGATCCTCATAATCCGCTCGCGCAGCTCATCGGGAATATCCGGCATTTGTGTCGAAATATCCAGACACAGGTATTGAGCTTCGAGCCTGGTTTCTTCCAGGTTGGCCAATATAAACGGTATAAGATCGGCGGACAATGCCGTTTGGAGAGATAGATTCACCATTACATATAGGGGTCGGTTGCTGATTCCCTGCCAGGCTTTCATCTGAGCGCAGGCCTGTTTCAGCACCCAGAAGTCGATCGCCTGGCCCATTCCAATGTGTTGGGCGATTGGCAGGAATTCTGCCGGCCTGAGAAGTCCGAGCGCGGGATGCTGCCAGCGTACCAGCGCTTCGACCATGTGGATTTGACCATCCTTCAAAGACACAATTGGCTGGTAATATACTTCGAACTCCCCGTTCTCCAACGCGCGGTGCAGGTCACGCTCTAGCAGGCAAGTTTCTGCGCGATCCCCGATTTGGCTTCCTTTTGCTGTGTAGCGGTAAGCTATCGATCCTTCCACCACCCAATATTCCTGTTGGGGACCCGTTTCGCGCGCCAGTATATGCGCGTCGGAGCGCTCGGCGATTTTCGCCAAATCATCAATGCTCTTTACATCAACTACTTTGCCATTGCCAAGGCTGGTTTCCGGGCTGATTTGTATAATCTGCTGGCTGTATTTCTGCTGGATGGCGGAGACCTCATCGCGGCCTTCGCGCACAGCCAGATATTCCGGGATGGCAATCCCCGCGAGAGCCAGCATGAGAGCCGCCACGGAGACCCATCGGGCGGTGAGCACATCCACCGATTTGTTCAGCACCAGCATCGTATTTGGCACCACCGACGTGGCCTTGATCTGGCCGGAAGCGGTAGGTTTGAGTGGATCGCCGCCGTTGGGCGCGTTGTCGATCAGCACCATTTCCAGGCGATCGAGCTGGAAAAGTAATTCAGGCGAGAATTGATCCTTTACCTCCTGACCGCCAATCTGGCCGCCGATGGTGACTTTGGGCAGGATAGCCAGCTTGTAAGCCGGCATCTCCACTCCCGTCAGATTCTGCACCTGTTCGATGCGCTCTTGTTCCTGGCAGATGTCCACCACTCCGGACGTTTGGAAGCTTTGGCCGTTAAATACGGTTTCTGATTGCAATGGGAAGCGGTGGAGCCAGCCGTTTGGCCCGCGCACCTCGGCCTCCAACTGGTAACGACCATTGGTTTGCATTGCCTGGTCGGAGAGAAGATGATAGGAAAACTGGAAGGTCACATTGCAACTCAGGCTCTGGAAGACCGGCTCACCGGGTCGCGCCACGCCGGTGTCGTACACCGCTGGGGAGCCTTTCGCGGTATAACTGAAGGCTCCTTCCTGCATGTAGGTGATTTCCCGTTCCTGGGTAGTTCTGGTTGGGCGCGAGAAGGCGAACACCGCCCCCGCGGCTGACAGGCAGGCCACCACAGCCATGCCGAAGAATAACCCCTCTTTGTATTTTATGAATTTGTTCATGGCTCGCATTGCCTTTCCACCCAATTCCCTGAATTGACGCTTCTGTTTCGTTTGAGGTGGTGTAACCCATAAGGATGCAAAGAAAAAGACTGTCGCGAGGGCCGTCATTGTGCCCATCGCAAGCGGCTGGCGCAGCCAGCGCACAGCGTTCCCAAAGCCGGGAAGGGCAAACCAGGCCCTGCCGATGATTTCTTTATCCTGGGGTTGGTATGAATCGATCCAGGTATTGTGGTCGCCGCGGATGATCCACCGATCCCCATTCCGGCCGATGATGCGGTGAATGACCGGTCCGACATCCGGATTCCGGTACGTCACCACGTCCCCTACCTGATACGCCTGCGTCTCTCGCAGCACGACCAGATCCCCCTTGTGGTAAAGCGGCTCCATGCTGTTGCCGTTGACGATCACGTAAGAGGTCCACCCGCCAATCTGAACAGGCGCAAGAAGCACCCACAGGCTGATGCCTGTAGCGATCAGCAGGGCGAGCATCGTGCGGGAGAGATGAGGGAAGCGGTTCATGGTTGTTTTCTTGATAAAGATTGGATAAATCCTGGAGGGGGGCGGTGTCAAGATAATCGGATTAATCCGCCCCCCTCATCCAATAATCTGTGGGCGTTATTGTGCGGCAACGATGCGCAGGCTGTTCGCGTTGAGCACCGATACACCCCCGGTGAAAGAGCATGTCCATGTGCCGGAGCTCAGCGTGCAGCTATCTGCCCAGGTCGTACCAATTTGGGCCTTGACTGAGGCAGGTGTACCAGCGCTGGGATCGATCGGCGTCAGCGTGAAGCTGACCGAGTCGATCGAAGACGGGTTGCCTGTGTTAAGGTTGTAGTGGATGGATCCGGCAGCATAACCGCTGATCGTTCCGCTGCCATCACCTGCGCCGGTAACTGGCACGGTATTGGCCGCTGCAAACGCGTAGCTGCTGGCGCCCAGGATCAAAGCCAGGGCAATAATGATAACCAGACGACTGCGGATATTGTGGTACATGTTTCCCTCCATAAAAAGATTTTTATGTTTGCTGTTACGATCATGATGCCATGGATGATCGGCCTCTCGATGATCGCTGCATTCGCCATGTATGATAGTGAAATTTGGCTCCAATGCGGTTTGCTTAAGTTGGCTTCGGTTTGTTAATTGCCAACTTAGAAATATAAAATCCCACCCAGGAATCAGGGTGGGATTTTACTGTTGCGCCGTATTTTCGCCGATTACTTTCTCACTAATGGTATGAAAAATGGTTCCGAATGCAGAATTGTGCAGGTTCCTACACTCTTTCCCAGCACTACCCCTGCAGACTGGTCAGACAGCGCCACCTGGAACTGGAGAGTGCCCGCAGAGGAATCACCAGGCAGGATGGTAACGAGAATATCCCTGGAGGTCACACCGATGGGGAAAAGGTGTGTCCCCGATAATAGCCGTTTTTCTAGCTAGTGTTTTGTCCACCGTCACAGCCTTTCTGTTACATTTATCACTATCCTTGACGGGATAAAATCCCTATAAAGGGTATGACACTCAATATTATTATATTGAATGTCTTTTATTCTTTCCGTTCTTTTAGGGATATGCAGTGATAGGCGTGGTTCAGTGATTTGGCATTCCAACTCCATCCTGGAGGTATTGTTTTGTATTATCCCTAAATTTCCGTTTTTCTTTAGAACTGAATTGATCCACGGTTCGATATCCTCTCCGGGTTGAGCGCATAGGAGGAAGAGATGGCGGGGACTGCTGCGTTGGACCAGGTTTCCGGTAAGGCTGATGGCATTGCGGTGGAATTGCGTGGTGATGCTTATCTAAGAGGATGCATCCAATGCGGGGATTGCTCCGGCGCCTGTCCATTTGCATACTTGATGGAATATCCCCCCAGCCGGATGGTATCTGCCTTGCGAGCAGATATCTTCGACCGAGTGCTCTCGGGCGAGACCGTGTGGATGTGTGTGGCCTGCTCGGCCTGCACCTCGGTTTGCCCGGTTCAAATCCCCATCACGAAAAACCTGATGACGCGCGTAAAGGAGGAACTCCTCCTGGCCGGCAATGTCCCGACCGAGTTGCAGACCGCTCTGGAAAACTCCCAGCGGTATGGCAACCCGTTGGGTGAATCTCCGCGTAAGCGGGCGGACTGGATCCAGGGCTTGGACATCCCGGTGCCTCTTTTTGGGCGGGATAAGCGCTCTGCCGATGTGTTGTGGTTTGTCGGTGATTATCCGTCCTATCATCCCCGGGAGCAATTGGTAGCTCGCGCCTTTGCCCGCCTTTTGAATATCCTCGGTGTAGACTTCGCCATCTTGGGCGCTGAGGAAAACAGCGATGGCGATTCGCAGCGGCTGGCCGGTGAGCGTGGCCTTTTCGAGCTATTGGCCGAGAAGAACGGACGCGCTTTCCGCAAATACCAGTTCGGTGAAATCATCACCACTGACCCTCACGCTTTTAATGCTTTCAAAAACGAATATCCCAACCTGGGAATTTCTTATCCGGTTCGCCACTATACCCAATTCCTGGCCGAACGGTTAGAGTGGCTCAAGCCGCATCTGACTAAAGAGGTCAAAGCAAGAGTCGCTTTCCATGACCCTTGCTACCTTGGCCGGGTGAATGGCGAGTATGAGGCACCCCGTAAACTGCTTGCCGCCATACCCGGCCTCGAACTGGTCGAGATGCCCCACAATCGCAAGAACAGCCTGTGCTGCGGCGGCGGCGGAGGCGGTATGTGGATGGATGGCTTCCAATGGGAGATCGCCCACACGCGCCTTTCTGAGTGGCGGGTTTTGGAAGCCGATAAAGTTGGAGCGGAAGTGATGGCGGTTGCCTGCCCGTATGAGCCGCCCCGTTTCGAAGATGCGGTCAAGACGGTCTTGCCGGATGGCCATCTGGTCATCAAGGACATTGCCGAATTGCTATGTGAATCCATGGAATGATCCGAGGGAGGGAAAAATGAAAATCGCGGTTCCGGTTCAACTCGTGCCGGATCTTGTCGAAGAATTGGTGATCAACGAACAGGGAGATGGTCTGGACAGCGCCTACGTGCGCTGGATTCTCAACGAATATGATGACCACGCCATCGAGCAGGCCATTTTGCTTAAAGAGAGCCATGGAGCCCAAGTCACCGTGCTGGCGCCTGACCTCGAAGGCGCTGACGATGTGCTCTTTGCCGCTGCCGCCAAAGGCGCCGATCAGCTCATCAAGCTGACCGCCGATTTTGACGCTGGCTTCAACTCCCATGCCCTCGCGAGCCTGTTCCATCCGGTACTTCAGGCCATTCATCCCGACCTGGTTCTTACCGGCGTTCAGGCGCACAATGCTCTGGATGGCCCCCTCGGCCCCTATCTGGCAGAGCGACTTGGCCTACCTTTTGTGGGAACTGTATCCAATGTCTCCCTGAACGGCGATCGGGTTATTGCCCACAAGGAATATCCCGGCGGTTTGGCAGCGGAAATTGAGGTGACCCTTCCGGCAGTTCTGGGCATCCAGGCGGCGGCCCAGCCTCCGCGTTATGTCCCCATCAGCAAGGTGCGCATGGCTATGAAGTCCGCTTCGATCGAAGAACAGAGCGGCGAGCTTGACCCGAGCGGCGGCCTTCGTCCGCAGCGTGTGTTCCTGCCAGAGGCGGCTGGCGGGGCGGTGATGATCGCTGGCAGCGTGAATGAGGTTGCCGATCGGATCGTGGCAATTTTCAAAGAACAGGGCCTGCTCTGAAGGAGGGCTGAAATGTCTCAGGATATTTTTGTCTTCATCGAGCATCTCCGCGGCGTGGTGGCGGACATCACTTACATGGGCCTGGCTCAGGCTCGCGCCCTGGCGTCTTCTACGGGAGGCAAAGTGGTCGGGGTGCTGCTCGGCAATGCGGCCGAATCCCTCTCTCATGACCTGGCCGCCGATGAAATCCTCTATCTCGATCACCCTTCCCTGGCCGAGTACACCTGGGATGCGTATCTCACAACCCTGGCCGCTGTGGTGAAAGAGCGCGCCCCGCGCCTGGTTCTCTTCGGGGATACCAGCATTGGCGCTGAAGCCGCTTCCGGATTGGCGGCACGCCTCAATGCGCCCATGGTTGGTTTTTGCCGCCGGTTGGACGCAAATGGGGGCATCCGTTTCCTCAGCCAGATTTGCGGCGGCAAGCTCCTTGCAGAAGGGGTCCTGCCGGAAGGAACCGTTGTGGCAGCGTTGTTGCCGGGCGCCTTTAAAGTGGACGAAGGACGCAGTCCTACGCCTCCGCCAGTGACCCGCCTTGCCCCTCCGCCAGTAGATGCGTCCCGCGTCGCCATCCGCCAGTTTATCGAGCCGGAAAGCGGTGACGTAGACATCACCCGCGAACAAATACTCGTTGCGGTTGGACGCGGCATCCAACGCGAGGACAATCTTCCTCTCGCCCAGGAGCTGGCCGATGCGTTGGGCGGCGTGGTTGTCGCCAGCCGGCCGGTGATCGACCAAAAATGGTTGCCGACCACTCGACTGGTTGGTAAATCTGGAAAGGTAGTCAAGCCCAAGGTTTATCTGGCGTTGGGCATCAGCGGCGCCCCTGAGCACACCGAAGCCATCACCGGCAGCGAGATGATCATCGCGGTCAATACCGACCCAGCCGCTCCGATCTTTAGCTTGGCCAAATACGGTGCCCAGGTGGATATTTTGGACTTGCTGCCAGCGTTGACCGACAAGGTACGGCAGTCTAAATGAGGCGAAGGCCAGGGAACGGGTTCTTGCGAGGGAAGAAATGCCTGAATTGACCGAGTTCTTCGGAATTCCTCAACCCTGGGGACCGATCCTGATTTATTCGATTATGGGTGCGGCCTCCCTGGTGATGCTCGTGCGCTTTTACCTCGAAGCCCGCTTGTGGTGGAAAGTCGGCCGACCCGAACGACGCTGGGACCATCCTTTCCGCCGGATTTGGAAAGTGGTTGAGGTTGCGATTGCTCAAGTGCGCGTGCTGTCACAGAGATATCCCGGCATCATGCATGTCGCCCTGGCCTGGTCCTTCTTCGTCTTCTTTGCTGCGACGACCCTTTCTGCCATCAACGGTCATATTTTTCGTTTCATTAAGGGTGAAATCTACCTGATTTTTAAGCTTACCCTGGACGTGTTCACCCTTGTCTTCCTAGTCGGCGCTGGAATGGCTGCCTACCGGCGCTTCATCCAGCGCCCGCCACGCCTGACCCTCGCGCCGAAATTCACCTTCTCCTTGGTCTTATTGACCTTCATTGTCTTGAACGGTTGGGTAGTCGAATCCTTGCGCCTGGCCATACAGCGTCCGCCATGGGCGTGGTGGACGCCGATGGGCTGGTCCCTGGCGCAGCTTTGGCTGGCCACAGGTGCCTCTGACCTGACGTTGCTCAACTGGCACCTCTATGCCCATACCGTGCATTGGGCCGTGGTGGCCTTCTTTCTAGTCACATTGCCGGTTGGAACCATGCTGCACGTGCTGACCAGCCCGTTCAATGTATTCTTCTCCCGCCTGGATCGGCCAGTTGGCGCGTTACCGCCGCTTCCCATGAACAATGGCAGCGAGCCGATCTTCGCCGATCGCGTTAATCACCTCACCTGGAAGCAATTGCTGGATGGAGATACCTGCACCGAGTGCGGTCGTTGCCAGGATGCCTGCCCTGCCCACTCCTCTGGAACTCCGCTCAGCCCCAAAAAAGTGATATTAGCGGTGCGGGACGCTTTTCACGAAGAACGCGCCGCCATCCTGGCGGGCAGGCCCGAGGCGCGTGCTCTGGTCGGAGACCGCATTACTGACGAAATGCTATGGTCATGCACCACCTGCGGGGCTTGTGTGGCAGAATGCCCGGTATTGATCGAGCACGTGGACACCATTGTCGCCATGCGCCGTTATCTGGTCAATGAAGGCCGTGTGGACGAAATGCTGCAATCCGCCCTGGATAACCTGGGGCGTTACGGTAACTCTTTCGGGCAATCTGAGCGCATGCGAGCCAGATGGGCTCTCGCCTTAGAGCCGAAGATCAAAGATGCGCGCCGTGAACCTGTCGAATACCTCTGGTTTGTGGGCGATTATGCCTCCTACAACCCGCTGCTGGCCGAAATTACCCGCAAGACAGCCGAAGTTTTCCAGCGCGCCGGCCTGGACTTCGGTATTCTGTACGAGAGCGAGCGCAACGCGGGTAATGACGCTCGCCGCGCTGGTGAAGAGGGTTTATTCGAATTGCTCGTTGAAAAGAACTCCATGGCCTTCGCCAAGGCCAGTTTCAAGGCCATTGTCACCACAGACCCGCATTCATATAACACCCTGAAAAATGAATACCCCCCCGAAGCCTTAGATGGCCGACCGGTGCTCCATTACACAGAATTGCTCGATCAGCTCATTACTTCTGGCAGGCTGACATTCTCCCAAAAGCTCGGCCAGACCGTTACCTACCAGGATCCTTGTTTCTTAGGCCGCTACAATGGCGTTTATGATGCCCCTCGCCGCGTCCTGGAGGCGGCTGGTTGCCGCGTGGTCGAAATGCCGCGCAACCGTGAGCATTCATTTTGCTGCGGTGCTGGCGGTGGACGCATCTGGATGCAGGAGGGCGAGGTCCATGAACGACCGAGTGAAAACCGCGTGCGTGAGGCGGCCGGCCTTGACGGCGTTCGTTCTTTGGTCGTCGCCTGTCCAAAGGATGTGGCTATGTTTAAAGATGCCGTCAAGACGACTTCGCTGGAGAAACGTCTGGCTGTGACCGATCTGATCGAGGTGGTTCACGCCGCCTTGTGATCTTTGCTCGAAATATGCATGAAGTGGCGGGTGCGAGTGGGCCGGCCTGCCGGGGTTCCATGAGGAGGATATCTGTGAGCGAAAAGATCGGAGTGTACATCTGCCATTGTGGAAGCAACATCGCCGACAAGGTGGATGTCGGCGAAGTGGCTCGATGGGCGCAAGGATTGTCCGATGTGGCAATCAGCCGGGACTATAAATTCATGTGTTCCAGCCCTGGGCAGGAGATCATCGAAGAGGATATCAAAACGCTCGGCTTAACGCGCGTGGTGGTCGCGGCCTGCTCCCCCCACCTTCATGAGGCAACCTTTCGTGGGGCATGTGCCCGTGCAGGCCTAAACCCCTATCTGTGTGAGATGGTTTCCATTCGCGAGCAGGTCTCCTGGGTCACCGCCGACCGCGCTTTGGCAACGCAGAAAGCTAAAGCGCTCATCCTGGGTGCGGTCAGACGTGTTGTCCACCAAGTGCCGCTCGATCCGATCATTGTCCCCATTCACTCGGACACGCTTGTAGTCGGCGGGGGCATTGGCGGCATCCAGGCGGCGTTGGAACTGGCCGACAGCGGCACGCACGTCTACCTCGTGGAGCGCGAACCCTCTATCGGTGGACACATGGCTCAATTCGATAAGACCTTCCCCACCCTCGATTGCGCCGCCTGTATCCTTACTCCCAAGATGGTTAGCGTTGGAGAGCATCCCAATATTACTTTGCTGACCTACAGTGAGGTCGAAAAAGTCGATGGTTACGTCGGCAATTTCAATGTGCGCATTCGCAAGAAAGCCCGCAAGATCAACGAAGAACTTTGCACCGGCTGTTTGATTTGTCAGGAGAAATGCCCCAAAAAAGTGGTCGATGACGTTTTCGAAGTCGGTATGGCCAAACGCAAGGCCATCTACGTGCCTTTCCCCCAGGCGGTGCCCAAATACCCGGTCATTGACGTCGAGAACTGCACCTATTACATTAAGGGCACCTGTAAGGCCTGTGAGAAATTCTGTCCCGCCGGCGCCATCGTATTCGACCAGGAGGACGAACTGATCGATATCACCGTGGGCAACATTATTCTGGCCACGGGCTACGATCTGTTCGACCCACGGCGGATCCCCGAGTACGGCTATGGCCGCCTTCCTAATGTGATCACGAATCTCGAGTTCGAGCGCCTTTCGAATTCGGCCGGGCCAACCTCGGGCGAAATCGTGCTAAAGGATGGCTCCGTGCCCAAAGTAGTCGGCATCGTTCATTGTGTAGGCAGCCGGGATAAGAACTACAACAACTACTGCTCCAGCATTTGCTGTATGCAGTCGCTCAAGTTTGCCCATCTTGTCAAAGAGAGGACCGGCGCGCAGGTCTACAACTTTTACATCGACATTCGCGCACCAGCCAAAGGCTACGACGAATTCTATCAGCGCATTCTTGACGAAGGCACCAACTTTGTGCGCGGCAAGGTTGGCGAGATCACCGACGTGGCGCGGTCTCCTGAAGAAGAGGGCAAACTAATTATTCAGGTGTATGACACGCTGGCGGGCGTCCAGCGGCGCATTCCGGTCGATATGGTCATTCTATCGGCTGGCCTTCAGCCGCGTGCCGATGCGAAAGAGGTCGGCAAACTCTTCGGCATAGCTTGCAGCGCCGATGGTTGGTTCATCGAGCGCCACCCCAAGCTGGATCCGGTCGCGACCATGACCGATGGGGTATTTATCGCCGGCTGCAACCAGGGCCCCAAAGACATTCCTGCCACGGTTGCGCAAGGCGCGGCGGCCGCTGCGCGCATTATTGGCCGTATCCAGCAGCGCGAGATCCAGCTCGAGCCCGTGCGGGCCACCGTTGATGAAGAAAAATGTTCGGGTTGCCGCATATGCAACGGTTTGTGTCCCTTTAACGCCATCGTTTTTCACGAGGACAGGATGGTCTCCGAAGTCAACCACGCCCTATGCCAGGGTTGTGGAACATGCGTGGCGGCCTGCCCCGCTGGCGCGATCAGCGGTACGGGCTTCAGCAATGAGCAGATCCTGGCTCAAATCGAAGGGTTGCTCGCCATCGGCATTCGTGGTACGCCGGAGACGGTCGGTGTATAGTCATTCGGCCGCGGGAGGATATCATGGAAGAACCTTTTGAACCTTTGATCGTCGGTTTCACCTGCAACTGGTGCAGCTATCGTGCCGCAGACCTGGCTGGGTCGCTGCGCCTGAAGTACCCGCCCAATGTGCGTCTGATCCGTTTGATGTGCTCGGGCCGCCTTGATCCAACCTTCGTGCTCAAGGCCCTGGCATCCGGCGCAGATGGCGTGCTGATTACCGGCTGTCATCCTGGTGATTGCCATTACGTGGAGCAGAATTACAAGACCTTGCGCCGCTATTTACTCCTCCGTCGCACCCTGCGAGGAATGGGCATCGAGGAAGGGCGCGTCAAACTGGTGTGGGCCAGCGCCGCCGAAGGTTTGCCGCTGGTCCAGGAGATCATCGCCTTTACCGAGGAGGTGCGGGCTCTCGGTCCGCTCAAATGGCCGCAATGGGCCGAACAGCGCTTCCAGGAACCTGAGGAAGGTATTATTGCATGCAGTGTGGAGAGCAGGGAGGTGAGCGCATGACCGATAGCGCCAAACCAAAATTCGCCATGTATTGGGCCGGCGGTTGCGGGGGCTGTGAGATAGCCGTTCTGAACGTGCATGAGAAGATCCTGGATGTGGACGCCAATTTCGACGTCGTCTTCTGGCCGGTGGCCATGGATGCCAAGACCAGAGACGTCGAGGCAATGGCCGATGGAGAGATTCTCCTCACGCTGTTTGATGGCGGAATCCGCACCAGCGAGAACGAGGAAATGGCCCACCTTCTCCGGCGTAAATCAAAAATTCTGGTTGCCTTCGGCTCATGCGCCTGCGAGGGGGGCATTCCTGGTCTGGCCAATTTGAGTTCGCCCCACACGCTTTTGGATACCGTCTATCACACAATTACTACCGACAATGACAATGGTGTCCAACCGCAGCACAAATGGCAGGCACCAGAGGGGGAGTTGCGGCTGCCCGCCTTTTATCCACTCCTCAAGACACTGGATCAGGTGGTCCAGGTCGATTATTACATGCCCGGCTGCCCGCCCGAATCGACCCAGATTGCGGCCGTGATCGAGCTCGTGATTCAGGTTTTACACGGGCAGGCGACCCTCCCGCCATCTGGTGCGGCCATCGGCGCCGGTCATTCGACCGTGTGCGACGAATGCCCTCGCACCCGCAACGTCAAGTCGATCCACCAGTTCGTACGCATCCAGGATTTAGACCATGTAGATCCGCAAATCTGCCTGCTCGAACAGGGAATTCCTTGCAATGGACCGGCAACTCGTGATGGATGTGGAGCCTTATGTCCAAAAGCGGGGGCGCAATGCATCGGTTGCTATGGCCCGGCAGAAGGGGTTATTGATTACGGCGCTCGCCTGATGAGCGCTTTTGCCTCGGTGATCGACAGCAACGATCCAGAGGAGATCGAGCGTATCCTCGACGGCATCCCCGATCCAACGGGGCAATTCTACCGCTTCAATTTGAGTAAATCCCTGCTGCGGGCAGGCAAGCCAGCCTGGGAAAGGAAATAGGAGGGCAGGATGGTCACTCAGCGGATTTCAATTGATCCCATCACCCGCCTGGAAGGCCACGGTAAAATCGAGATCTTCCTTGATGAGCATGGCGAGGTAGCCAATTCCTATTTCCAGATTCCGGAATTGCGTGGATTCGAACGCTTTTGCGTGGGCAGGCCGGTGGAAGAAATGCCATTGCTCACCAACCGTATATGCGGCGTCTGCCCTGAGGCGCATCACATGGCTGCCGCCAAAGCCGCTGATGCTGTCTACCACGTCGAACCCCCTCCAACCGCGAAAAAGCTGCGCGAGCTCCTATACAGTGCTTTCTTCTGCGCCGATCATGCCACCCACTTCTACGCTTTGGGCGGCCCAGATTTCATTATGGGGCCAGACGCCCCCGTTGCCGAGCGCAACATCTTGGGTGTAATCCACAAAGTAGGGTTGGAGATTGGCAGTAAGGTGATCCAATGCCGCAAATTCGGACACGCCATTATCGAGATGATCGGCGGACGTAAGGTGCACCCGTGCACATCCATCCCCGGCGGGCTCACAAAGGGCATCTCCGAGGAACAGCGCAGCGAGATCGAGCGCATGGGCCGCTGGTTGGTGGAGTTCGGACAATTCAGCCTGAAGCTCTTCGATGACATCGTTCTGGGCAACCAGGAGTATGTGGACCTAATCTTCAGCGATCTTTATGCCCACAGGACGTATTCTATTGGCCTGGTTGATGAGAATGACAAAGTCAACTTCTACGATGGTAAAGTTCGCGTGGTGGATCCAGAAGGTACGAGCATCGGGAAATATGCTCCTGCCGAGTACACGGATTGGATTGCCGAACACGTTGAGCCGTGGACCTATCTGAAGTTCCCTTACTTGAAGAAAATAGGCTGGAAAGGATTCGTCGACGGCAAAGACTCAGGCGTTTACATGGCAACCCCGCTCTCTCGCCTGAACGCCGCAGAGGGAATGGCCACTCCACGGGCACAAGAGGAATACGAGCGCTTTTTCGACACCCTGGGCGGGAAGCCGGTCCATCAGCGGTTGGCTACCCACTGGGCGCGGTTGATCGAGTTGCTGTACGCTGCCGAGCGTGTGGTCGAGCTGGCTACTGATCCCGAGATCACATCGCCGCATGTTCACACTCTTCCGGCCGAGAAACCCACCGAGGGGGTCGGCATCGTTGAAGCTCCACGGGGCACGCTCACCCACCACTATGTGACTGACGAGCGCGGTATTTTGACCAAAGTGAATTTAATCGTGGGCACCACCAACAACTACGCGCCCATCAGCATGTCCATCAACAAAGCCGCACGCGGACTGATCCATCAGGGTACGGTCATTACCGAAGGCTTGCTGAACCGCATCGAGATGGCTTTCCGGCCATATGACCCATGTTTAGGTTGCGCCACGCACAGTTTCCCCGGCCAGATGCCCCTCCAGGTCACCATTCGAGATATGCGGGGTGAGGTGATTCAGGTCATACGCCGGGAAAACGATTAGAACCGCATGCGGACACTGGTGATCGGCCTGGGGAATCCAATCCTGGGCGACGATGCCATCGGCTGGCAGGTGATCGAGGCCCTGAAGGAGACCCTGGATCGCGAAGTATCCAAACGGGTAGAGTTCGAAACATTTTCACTGGGGGGCGTCGCTCTGATGGAGCGGCTGGTTGGTTACGATCGTGCGTTGATCGTCGACGCCCTGGCTGGGCGGCCAGAGACCGCAGGCACCCTTCATCGCCTTACTCTGGATGATTTGCCTACCTTGTATGCCGATAGCACGCACGATGTGTCCCTGAAGACTGCTTTGGAGATGGGCCACAGGCTGAGCGTCCACCTTCCCCAGGAGATTGTCATATTGGCGGTGGAAATCGATCCTCGCTGGGAATTCTCTGAACAGATGAGCCCTGCTGTTGAAAGAGCCATTCTGCCGGCCGTCCTCGCCGCTGAAGAGATACTTTCCACATGGGTCTTCTCGTAAGGCGAGTTATGCCTGGCCCTTTTCCAGAGAACACTGCCCCTGACAGGCTAATTCGGCCATGTACCAATTGGATAGACGGTTGGAAAATTGTTGAAGTGGAGAAAACTACATTGAGCGGTAGTCTCTGGCTGTAAACTTGTTATGTAGATATCTACTGGCATCGGAAAAAATCATAAAAATAATCAAGGTCGACTCAATCTTTTTGAGAAAACCTGATCATTAGGCTTGTCAAGGGTCCAACCACTCGGTAGGTGTTGAGAGGATCATACCAAAGTTATTTTAAAAGTTCTCTCCACTTAGCCCTTTCCGAAGGTTTTAAGAAGCACCTGACAAGGCATACAACTGCAAAGATGGCAACGAACACGTAAAACATTTGCCACCTCCTCGAGAGCCTACAGGAGCCTTTTGTGAATATTATAACAAGAAGCAGAATATTATTCAATAGATTTGGACATTATTCGCAGATAATCATAAATAATTGACAATTTAATTGATTTATGGTATCCCGTTCGCGGGATACATCGTGATTGGTGAAATTATTTATTCCCCGAGTCGGGGATTGGCGCTGAAGACTCGCGAATTTACCAGGCAGGAATGATGCGCGTGCGACCTGTCATCAGGCTCATCCACAGGGATAGGCAGGAATGGGGATCGCCACGATCCATACAGCTCCCCCTGGCGCGTACCGGGAATTATTTCCTGATGAAACGCGCTGTGGAAAGCTCGGAAGTCGTGAGTTTTTTATGCACCCCGAAGGCCAGAAGTGGCAAAATGGGAATAGTCCCGATGAACGATGTCGTAACCTAACTCATTTGACCGGTAGTGCGCCACGACCGTGCTAAAATCTGGCCTCCCGAAGCAGGATGCGGGGTCACCCCTTGATCAACCTCGGGAGGCCTTCTCGGAAAGAAAATCGAATCGACTGTTTTTCACTCAAGCCTGTTTGGCATGGCTGGCCTCTTGTCGGATGGGGGATTGAATCGTGGCCATGGCGATTAACACGCTCAACACAGAGAGCGCTAAAGCCACCAGGAACGTCAGAGATTTCGGATATGCAAGACCCAGCAGCGAGTCCAGCGCGAGCGCACCCGGCCCGAACAGACCCAGGAAGGCAGCCTGGATTGCGAGCATCAGCGGGAATTCGATGCCGCCTTTAGAATTCCATAACCCGTTCTTCCAGTGAACCCGCGCGATGGCCATCAACATCGATCCGATGATCGCAGCGCCGGCGAGCGGGGTGAGAAATCCAAGGAACAACCCCACCCCTCCTAAAGTCTCAGCCAGAGCATTAACCCACGCCCAAAATTGGGCCGGGCGAACGCCTAGCTTATCCATCATGCTTCGCGTGCCGCGCATACCCCCACCGCCAAACCAGCCAAATAACTTTTGCGTGCCGTGGCCGATAAAAAGCAGGCCCAAGAACACGCGCAGAACCGTGATACCATAATCCAATGCGGTCATACCTTTCATAAACCTCCTGTTTGATATTACAGAAATAATTAATATCATCAATTTATGAGATATTCGTTAGAAAAATGTAAAAATATCCTTTTGTTCAGCCCGTTACCTCCGCCTGCCGCTTTCTGCTGCGCCTTCAAATTCTTGGGATAAGTACAGAACATGTGTGCCATAAACAGATTCGCTCATTCCCATTTCTCGGTCATGGTTTGCAGAGCCAGCTCATCCTTCATCGTTTTACCCATTCGTTTGCCAGCCTCTCAGGCTGATTAGCCCGACGCACCATCCCTTTGATGAGATGGATCGCCATGTTCTTGATCCCCCAAATAGTAGATAATCGGGGTAGAATTTGATAAATACTGACCTGTGAATTTCGCCTCTCAACCCTGCCTCGACTCTGTGAGTACAGCCTGCTGAATTGGGGAGGTGATCGAATTTGTCTGCTGCCAAAATCCTGGTCGTTGACGATGAGGAAAATATCGTTCATTTAGTGAGCGCCTATCTGCGGGCCGACGGCTACCAGGTGTTCACCGCATCGGATGGGCCATCAGGCCTGGAAATGGCGCGGAAAGTAAACCCTGACCTGATCGTCCTGGATATCATGCTCCCTGGCATGGATGGCCTGGAGGTGCTGGCTCAACTCCGCCGCGAGTCGGACGTCTATGTCATCCTACTCACCGCCCGCACCGAGGAGACGGATAAAATCGTGGGGTTATCCGTGGGCGCAGACGACTATGTTACCAAACCGTTTAGCCCGCGTGAGCTGGCGGCGCGGGTTAAAGCCGCTCTGCGCCGTTTGAAAAGCGGGGCCGTCCCTCCAGATGCAGATCGGTTGAATTTCCGGTATGTACGCATCGATGCAGCCAGCCGAAAAGTTTGGGTGGAGGATCAGCCTGTGGAATTGACCGCCGTCGAGTTCGATCTGTTGATTGCTCTGGCTGAGAACCGTGGGCGTGTGCTCACGCGCGAACAACTCCTTGAGAAAGTCTGGGGCTATGACTACTACGGGGATACCCGGGTTGTGGATGTCCACATCGGCCACCTGCGCCAAAAGTTGGGCCGAGGTGAGCTGATCACCACCGTGCGCGGGGTCGGATACCGCTTTGAGGACGAATCGAGATGAAGCTTTTCGCTTACCTTCGCAGTCACCTGGTGTGGAAACTCTTTCTTTCGTATCTGGTCGTCCTGTTGGTGGGCGCCATTGTGCAGGTCACCGCCGCAGATATCGTCGCCCCACGCGCCTTCGAGGCTCATCTGGCCTCCATGGGTCAGACCTTGGGTGGGTTGATGGGCCCCGGTTCTCAAGCGGAGCAGGAGCTGTTTTCCGGTTTCTATGGGGCCTTTACCGAAGCCTTACTCTTGGCCGCCCTGGCTGGCATCGGCGCAGCATTGCTGGCCAGCTTGTTTGTCAGTCGTCAGGTGGGTGCACCCATCCGCGCAATGATGGCCGCCAGTCAGCGCATTGCGGAGGGTGAGTTTGGCGCGCGGGTGCCGTTGCCTGATGCGCCGCCAGACCAATTCGACGAGCTCAATCAACTCGCTCTGACTTTCAACCGCTTCGCCTCTCGCCTGGAACAAACCGAGGAGCTCCGCCGCCAGTTGATCGGTGATGTCGCTCATGAGTTGCGCACCCCCCTCGCCACCATTAAAGGTTCAATGGAGGGGTTGATGGATGGAGTCCTTCCGGCCACCGTCGAGACGTTCGAGCATGTCTATCGCGAGGCGGACCGGATGCAGCGCCTGGTCGCCGATTTGCAGGAGCTCAGCCGGGTCGAGGCTGGCGCATATAGCCTGAATCTCAGGCCCGTCTCGGTTGGTCATTTGGTCACTTCCGTCGCCTCGCGCTTGGGCCGCCAGTACGAGGAAAAGGGCGTCCAGTTGAATCTGGACGTGCCGGCCTCACTCCCTCGCGCCCAGGCCGATGCAGACCGGGTGGACCAGGTGTTGACCAATCTGATTGGCAATGCCCTGCAATATACACCTCAGGGCGGGCGTGTGACGGTTTCGGTTCGCCAGGAGGGCAAAGAGATTCGTGTAGCCGTAGCGGATAACGGCATCGGCATCGCCGCGGAGCACCTGCAAAACATCTTCACCCGCTTCTATCGGGTGGATAAATCGCGCTCTCGGGCAGGTGGCGGCACTGGCATCGGCCTGACCATCGCCAAACATCTGGTTGAAGCCCAACATGGGCGCATTTGGGCGGAGAGTCCTGGCCCGGGTCAAGGCAGCACATTTACCTTCACCCTTCCGGTTGCAAGGAACGACGACCATGCCGGCTGAGGTACGCTTACGGAAAGCCCGTCGGTGATCTTCTAGCAAACTTTACAATAACTTTATAGAAGCTTTATTCGTGATGGTTAGCATGGAATAAGATGGTCAGGCTGCCAGCACCCATTGACCCTTCGCGGCCTCCATCTATAGGAGCAAGGGATGTTAATGTGGTCGCTGATCCCTTTCTGGCTGAAGCTCATCCTCATGCACCTCTTTTGGGCTGTGGTCATCTTGGCGGCAGTCTGGGTGGTGCATGCTCTGTTCCGCACCGGACGGTCAGGGCGCTCGGAGTCTCCTCCTCCATCGCTTGATTCCCGGGCAACGCTGCTGTCTCGCTATGCGCGTGGGGAAATTACCTCGGAGCAGTACGAACAGGCCATGAAAGCTGCTGAAAAGCTTACCAGGTCAGGATCCGATTCAACCCCACCCTCGTCATAGCCGTCTGTGGGGCTTTGCAGCCTCAAGGCCGTATGGATGTTTAGAAGCCTGATCTGTTTTCAATAGAGGTGGTAAATATGGAGCATAAACATTCCCACCCTCGACAGGATCCTGATAGCGAGGCTTCGGCGACCGGTCATACAGGCGAACCTTCTCCCCTGGCTACACTGCGTTCTAGCGATGAGCATGCCGGCCACAAAAAGCCCGGGACTCCGATGGTACACGACAGGAAGGGCGTCCAAGGAGTCCATGCGCAGCACGCTAGCCATGAGGGACATCGAGCGCCAGGTAGGGGCGCCGAGGCCGTCCATGCTCACCCCGATCATACCGGCCACGAGCAGATATTTCGGCGCAGATTCTGGATTTCTCTGATCCTCTCGATACCCGTCCTGGTCTACAGCCCAGCCATTCAGGGCTGGCTCGGGTTTACGATGCCAGCGTTTCCAGGCAGCGATTGGATCGGACCAGTTTTCGCCGTTGCGATCTTCGGTTATGGCGGTCTGCCTTTTCTTCGCATGGCTATCCCTGAGCTGCAGAACCGCCAACCGGGGATGATGATGCTGATTTCGCTGGCAATCAGTGTAGCTTTTATCTACAGCCTGCTGGCTACATTCTCCGGTACGGGGATGGGCTTTTATTGGGAACTCGTTACATTGATCGACATCATGCTGTTGGGACATTGGATCGAGATGCGCAGCGTGCGGCAGGCTTCTGGGGCGCTCGACCAGCTTGCCAGGCTCATGCCGGATACCGCCGAGAGAATCATTTCCGGGGAGGACACGGAGGTCATACCAGTGACGAAATTGAATATAGGGGACCGTGTCCTCGTGCGACCGGGCGCCGGCATCCCGGCGGATGGGGTGGTGGATGAAGGCCGTTCCGAGGTGAACGAAGCCATGATTACTGGTGAATCTCGTCCGATTCCCAAGGAACCTGGCGACCGCGTGATTGCCGGTACGATCAACGGGGAAGGCAGCCTGCGCGTGAGGGTCACGGCGGTAGGCGAAGGCACTGCTTTGGCTGGTATCATGCGCCTAGTTCTGCAGGCTCAGCTGAGCAAATCGCACACCCAATTACTGGCCGATCGTGCCGCCGGATGGCTGTTCTACGTAGCGCTGGGTTTGGCACTGATCACCGCCGCCGCCTGGACGCTATCGGTTGGGTTCAATCAGATTGTCATCGAGCGGGTGGCCACCGTGCTGGTCATTGCCTGCCCACACGCTCTTGGTCTGGCCGTGCCGCTGGTGGTAGCTATCACCACCGCCATCGGGGCCGGAAACGGTGTGCTGGTGCGGGACCGTGCCCAGCTCGAGTTGGCCCGCGAGATCGATACTGTTATTTTCGATAAAACCGGGACTTTGACGCGCGGTGAGTTTGGCGTGAATTCGATTGCGGTCGATTTGGGCTGGGATGCGGATCGGGCTCTAGCCATTGCCGCTTCTATCGAGGGCGATTCCGAACATTCAATCGCCCAGGGCATACGCCGATCGGCGCATGAGAAAGGTCTCCAACTGCTGCCCGTGAGCAGCTTCGAGGCCATCAAGGGGCGCGGCGTGCGTGCCTCTTTGGATGGCGCGACATTTTATGGCGGCGGTCCGCGCTTGTTGGAGATGCTGGATGCCAAACTGCCTGAGCTGCTCGCGGATTTCACCCGTAGAGCAGAGGCGCAGGGTGCGGGTCTCGTCTATCTAATCAGCGACGGTCGGGTGGTGGCTGGCTTTTCTCTCGCGGATCTGCTCCGCCCTGAGAGCAAACCAGCTGTCGCAAGATTGCACGATCTCGGGCTGGAAGTCGTTTTACTGACCGGCGACAGCCAGGCGGTGGCCGAAGCCGTGGCCGCTGAACTCGGAATTGATCAGGTTTTTGCCGAAGTGCTGCCAGAGGATAAGGAAAAACAGGTGGCCGGGTTACAGAAGCATGGTAAACGTGTGGCCATGGTCGGAGACGGCATCAACGATGCCCCGGCCCTTGCGCGCGCCGATGTGGGTATCGCTATTGGCAGCGGAACGGACGTCGCGATCGAATCGGCAGGTATTATCCTGGTCAAGAGCAACCCGATGGACGTGGTCAAGGTGATCGAACTGTCCCGTGCCAGCTATCGCAAGATGGTTCAGAATCTGGTCTGGGCGGCCGGCTATAATGTGATCGCTTTACCCCTGGCTGCTGGCGTTTTGTCCTGGGCGGGGGTGATTCTTTCCCCGGCCGCTGGTGCCCTGCTCATGTCGCTTAGCACTGTGATCGTGGCCATCAATGCCCAACTGCTGCGCGGTGTTAAATTAGGAACAGCAGCCATCCAGTCGCAACCGTCATAACAGTCGCAGCGTGATGATTTCATGGCCGCGCACGGTAAGCAGGATGGTTCCATCTCGTTCGCGCCCCAGCGGCCGGATGGGTGTTTCGTCCAGGCGAGCCAGGAAGACTTTCCGGAATTTCGACCATGGCTTGATGTGCACCGTGATGGGATCGGGCAGTGGATTGTACCCGCGCACCACGTAGCCCTTCCCGTCTTCGGCGAATTTGACCGCTGTAAGGAGGAAGTCCTGCGGATCAACCCGCAGGAATGTGCCCTCTGGCGCCAATGATCCTGCATGGATTCCGGTCAGGGCCGCCCGCAGCGGTAGGTCGAAGGTGTAGGCCAATCCCCAAGCCTGGCGGAAATCACCCTGGTGGGGAATAATCGCGTAATCGAACTCCCATCGCCCCAGCATCTGTGCCGCAGGTGTCTCGTAAGGCGGTCCGGCCAGGCCTTTGCGGTTGTCCAGGTCATTGCGCGCCAGCCAACCGATACAGCGCAGCAGCGTAAGGGCGATCTCAGCCTGGCCTCCTTCTCCACGCATCACCTCGACCTCTGGCAGTCCGCGTGCGGCGAGCATGATACCCTGCTCACCGTCATTCACATCGGTGAACAGACGCTGGGGCTTCTCCGGTCGCGGGTATTCGGCCCATTCCTCGTCATACTCCGGCAGGCCCAAAGGACGGCGGACCACCTCGAAATTTCCGCCATAGTCGGCGGCATCTACTGTAAAGGGTGTGGGGAAATGTGCGCGCAGCCGGTGATCGCGAGCATGGTTCTCAACCACAACATGGAAATCGAGGCGCGGCACGCCTTGGATAAGGGTGGCGCGCATCTCCACGTTGATGTCGGTTGCCTCTTCGCTCCGCCCGCTGCGATCATCGCTCAGGCCGGTCGGCACATGCAGCCTCAACGTCGCGTTCAAGCTCTGACTGGTCGCTCCATGCTCGGCAACCACTGAGCGGACATCTGGAGTGACGAAATAGTCGTTAGCCGGTGGACAATAATTATACAGGTCGCCGCGGTCGCCGCCATCTACCAACCGGTTCAGACCTTTGAAGGTAAGGTCCGTTCGTTTATCGTGCAGTTCGAATGTGCCCGCTTCGGGTTCCATTCGTACCACGAAGTACTCATTTTCGATGTGGTCATTCTGATAACTCACCCGTTGCCTGGACGATGAGGTTTCACAGCGGCGAATCCAAACCGTCTGGTTTCCAAATGCGGGCACCTCCCTGGCCACCCATCTCAGCTTGCTCAAGGGTATCTCGCGCGCGCGTACCGTAAAGTTGTTGATGCTGTTATCTGCTAGATATTCCTGAACCTTCCGCATGCCTCGCTCGAGAGCCTTAAAATCCACCGGCAAGTATTGGTCCATGATCATGTCGATCAGCAATGCATCGCTGGAACGGTGGAATCCTACGTCTACCAGATTCAGGCCCATCAGCCTGCCTTCCTGGATCATGCCAAGTGATGAAGACAGACCATCGCGGTCCAGGGTAATGCTGGCCAGCTCAGCCCCGCTGAGTTGGTCAAGCTCGTAGGGTATGGGTTGGCCAACGGCGTCCACCAGTTCGAAACAGTCCGCACCGGCCGGGATGCGCAACTCAGCCTGAACCTCACCCGTCTGGGGAAATGGGGCCGAATTGTAAACCACCAGCGCAGAGAGCGTTTCATCGGATCGCCCTGCGGAGGTATTCACTTCCTCAGCCAGAACCTCCAGACTCTGGCGGGTCAGCTCCTCGCCGATCTGCTCGACCTGGTCGAAGCGCGATTTCATCTCTTCATGTACTTGATCGATGCCGCTGCCATAGATTGAATCATGAAAGTGGCATTCCATCAGCAGGTCCCATGCCAGTTGCAGCACCGGCGCAGGGTTTTTCAGGCGAAAGGCCACGTTTTCGGATGAAGGTTTCTCTGCAAAGCGGTCGGCCCAAACACAAAACGGCTCAGCCCAACGCTCCAATAGATTCTCGCATGCCTGGTTGCGCTGCTTAATCCATATTCGTGTTGATAACACACCGGGCAGCAAGGCGTGGCGCCGACAACCGCGCAGCTCGCCGCGTATTACCGGGATATTTAATGCACGCGCCTCGATCTCGCTGCGTACGGCGTCGAGATATTCCGGTAAAGTGGAGTGGATCAGTCTGTCTCCCTCCAGGCGCTCATTGGCGTAGGCAACCGCGATGGGTGTTCCCGCGAAGGGCGGCAAATGATCGTTGCCCTGCATAAGCAGCAAATGCGAGGCGGCCGCGTGTGGTCTCAGCTCGTCCGCCACGCGCTGCACCTCAGAAAGGAAAACCTCCGGCTGGGAAACAGGCAGCGAGGCAGCGTTGGCGTAGCCATCGTGCAGGAAAGCCAGCAGAACGCGCGAGCCATCCGGCGCTTCCCACCATAGCTCGCACGGCTCATCTTCCAAGCCGCGCATCAGCACGGCGCTCTGGATGCCGAAGCCGTTCAGGATTTGCGGCATCTGGCCGATGTGGCCGAACGGATCGGGGGAGTATCCGACCGGCATCGGCTTGCCATAAAGTTTCGCCTCGCGTCGCCCCGCCAGCAGGTTGCGCACGATGCTCTCGCTGCTGATCAGGAACTCATCCGGCATAATCCGCCAGGGTCCGGTAAACAAACGTCCCAGGCGGATGGCGTGGGCCAGTTTTTCGAGTTTTTCCGGGCGGATAGCCAAATAGTCACCCAATAGAATAGTTTGGCCATCCAATAGAAAAGCGCGATAATCGGGATCGGCTTCGAATATCTCAAGGAGCTGGTCCAGCACATGCACCAGCCTCAAGCGGAACTGCTGGAAGGTCTGGTACCATTCCCGATCCCAATGGGTGTGAGAAACGAGGTGCAGGGTGGACAGAGGATACCTCCACAGGGCAGGTTTAGATGGTGACACGCTCGGCGGTCAAAGCGCCGGCTTCCGCCAGGGCTGCCTGACGGATGCCGATGGGAAAACGGCCGTGCAACGGGCTTATGCGAGCCCCCAGATTTGTGGATGCCCAGAACAGGCGGGCGAGTGGCCGCATGAAGCTGGCCAAATCGGCGGCGCGGCGCAGTTCGTCGAGCGTTTCGTTGTCCCAACCACCGAACAGTCCATATAAAAAGGCATACACCGGATAAGAGGGCAGGATGCCGATGAAGAAAATGAGAACGCTGGTCACCTGATCGTGCTGCCAGATAAAACCCGTAATCCAGCGCAGTAGTAAGTAATGACTGGCTCCGGCGAGCAACGGCGCAAAAAGCGACTGCCAGAAGTAAAAGCGTTGTGGGAAACAAATCCGGTGGTTGATGAAGTATGCCGCAATGTCCTTAGTGAAGAGTCCGATGAAATAGGCCGCGATTAACCCATAAATTTGAAAGCGGGTGATCAGAAAGAACGCCAGCAATATCCGCACGGTCTGTTCGCCGGCGACCAGCGAGGCTTTCAAATAGGGCCGGTTCGAGGCGAGCTGAACGTTGTCGCCAACCCACGAAGGGTACTGGAAGGCGCCCCAGATGGTCAGCGGAATGGCGTACAGCGCCGCGCGGGTGAATTCGGGTCCGCTTGCGCCGATGATGAAGCGGTCTGCGACCGCCAAGAGCACCGCACAGATGAATCCGCTGATGAAGCCACCCCATTTGTAAGCCATGGCAGCATAATATTGGCTGAGCGTTTTCCAGCCATGGGAGATGGCTTCAGAGATAGAAGGCATCAAATCGTCAAACAAAGTGGCTGTGATCATGAATGCGTAAATGAAATTCTGTGCCAATACCCAATTGCCCCAGATTTCGGCGTAATTGACCAGTCTGGCTTGGGTGATAAGGATTTCGACGGATTGGCCAACTCCCCAAGCGACCGAGCCGAGCATTTCGAATACCCCGAAACGGAAAGCGCTCTTCACCACGCTCCAATCGAAGTGCGCCAGAAACAGCAGGCGTGCATTATATCCCAAGCGGCGATAAAGCCAGAGACCAATTAGAAAGGTTAACGCCTCGGAGGCGTAAGCAGCCATGCCCAACCCCAACAATCCGCCCATCGATGGTCCAAAAACCGGGTGGGCGCGACCCCAGGCAATCATCAGGGTAACCAGGATTGGCTGGGTGACGATGGGAGCAAAGACGGCCAGGGTGATGTCCAGGATCTGGGCATAATCAAAGCGCTGATTGGCGATGAGCGAATTGCGCATAACCTGATAGAAGCCAGGTATCTGGATCATAGTGTGGATGATCACGCTCCAGGTGTAGATGGCGAAGAACGTGCGTGGCAGCAATGTTCCAGCGATTGCGGTTATCAGGCCAACCTGGAAGGCGCCAGACAACGCCTGCCACCAAACGTAAACCTGGCCATATTGAATCGCCTGGCGCGGGTCGTTCACCCGGAATTGTGAATAAAACTTTATGAAGGCAGCCGCCGTACCCATGTCGAACAGCAGCCAGAGCAGGTTGAAGAACTGCACGACCCGTCCCCAGATGCCCAGCGCCTGAGCTGAGGGCAGTATGTAAACCGGAAGAATCAGGTTTTGATACACCACCAGTGGGATGAAAAATATCAGCCCAAGCATCATTGCCAGGAGAAAGCCGCCCAGCGGCCGGTGGAATCCGACCTCCTCCCAATCGGTGTGAGCCTGGCGCTGTTCGAATTCCTTTCGATCTGCAACCAGTATGTTCAATTGCTCCGGGTGGGCCTGGCTGTAACGGCGCACCCGCAAGAATACAAAACCAGCAGCCAACCACATCCCAGCCAGGATGGCAAATAATATTGCCCGTTCGCGGTTGTGGGGCACCGGGGAGCCTTCAAACCGGTCGAAGGAAAGAGGTTCTCTTCCGCCTGCACGCTCGACCAGGTGATAGATCAAATAGTTGAAATAGGCCCATTGCTGTATCTGAGGGTTTTGCCCATTCAGGAACGCCGCCAGTACGTAGATCGTGCCTTGTCCCAATTTGCGCTGGCCGAGCACCACCGACCCGTCCTCGTAACCAATGACCAGCGGCTGCAACTGCGAGCCGATTACTTGATAACGCTCGCGGATCTGCGGCGCACTGGTCCAAAGGATTTGCTGCATTAATGGATCTTCTACTCCGGTTGCAGAGATCAGGCTGAGGGGAGCCTCACGCTGCACCAGGGTGGTGTTGGCGCCCAGCAGGGGCGTTAGAGTGTCTGCCCCATCGCCGGGGGCCAGAACCAAGACCAAACCCTTCCCTTGGGATACGAGCCTTGCCAGGCTGGCTGGATCATTCACCGTGTCGTTGACAACCAGCACGTCTGCCTGATCCGCATCAGTGACAATTTGAACCTCCTTTGGCAGGCGTAAGGCAGTTTCAAGACTGCCAGCAGGGCCGATCAACGCCACGCGAAGAGGCGAATCAGCGGCCTGCGCGGGTATTGTCGCGCAGGCCATGGTAAAGACTACTAAGAGGATGCTGGAGAATCTCCGCACAAATTCACCGTAAATAATCGCCGGGTGAAAGGCTAGGGGATCGGCTCAATCGGATTAAAACCATTCTGACGGATCACCCGCGAGTACCAGTGGCCGCTTTCCTTTATCACCCGATCCAATCGGGGATAGGGGATATAAACCAGGCCGAAGCGCATCCCGTAGCCATATGCCCATTCAAAATTGTCCATTAACGACCAGACCAGATATCCTACGATGGGGATGCTGTCTTTGATTGCCCGGTGTACCTGGATCAAATGATCGCGCAGGTAGCGGATACGCCGGCTATCCCGAACCTTTCCATCGAAATCCTGGCCGTCCGGCACCGGGACGCCATTCTCGGTGATAAAAATGGTCTTCGGAAGATATTCTTCCCAAACACGGCGCAACAGGTCGTACAGACCGGGCGGGTAAATTTCCCACATGCTCGAGTATTCGCTATCCGGCGGGAACACTTGCGTACAGCGCAACAAAGGTTCAGATGGGTCATGCTTTGCCACATAACGGGTGTAATAATTGACGCCCAGAAAATCGATCGGCGCAGAGATGATTTCCATGTCGCCTGGCCGGATGTAATCGGCCAAAGCGGGTGCGTTTTCCAGCAACAGACTCGGATAGCGGCCCCTGAAAACAGGCTCTAAGAAAGCTCCATTTATGGCAGCGTCCATGCGAGAGGCTGCGTTGCGATCCTCTTCACTGTCCGAGGCCGGATAAACCGGGGTGAGGTTGAGGGTGATCCCCACATGCGCGTCCAGACGCACCACGGTAAGCAAGGCCTCGACCGCTTTGCCATGTGAGAGCAGCAGGTGATGGGCGGCGGCCTGCGCGGCTCTCATATCCTTGATGCCCGGAGCATGATCACCCCTCAGGTAACCGGCCATGGCGCTCACCTGGGGTTCATTGTGCGTGATCCACCAGGTCACCCGATCGCCGAGTCGCCGACCGACTACCTCCGCGTACTCTGCAAAGCGATCCGCGGTGGCGCGGTTTGGCCAACCACCTTGATCCTGGAGAGCCTGCGGCAAATCGTAATGGAATAATGTCGGGATGGGCTGGATTCCCCGCCGCAACAATGCATCCACCAAACGGTCGTAAAAATCCAATCCGGTTTGATTAACGGGACCTTTCCCATCGGGGATTACCCGCGTCCAGGCAATGGAAAAGCGATAGGCTTTCAAACCCATCTCGGCCATGAGCTGAACGTCCTCGGCCCAGCGGTGGTAGTGATCCGCGGCTACGTCGCCGTTTTCGTTATTGGCAATCCTGCCTGGCTGGTGAGAGAATGTGTCCCATATTGAAGGTCCTTTCCCATCCTCATTCCAAGCCCCTTCAATTTGGTACGCTGAAGTGGCAACTCCCCATAGAAAATCCGCAGGAAATTGCAGAAAGTTTGACCCGGCCATCTATCATTCCTCTCGGTTGATTGAATGATTTTGTCAGTTCACATCCGTTTTCAGTTAAGAAGTATATATTTGGAGCGGGTTCACGTCAAATTGATCAAGGCATGAGCTTTGGTGGAACCAGCTATGTGCACATTTTCCTTAATATTTGAGTAAGCCAGGTATAATTAAAAGCAGCGTATACGCAAAACGCAGGATTCCGTATGCCAAAACACCTTCTTCTTGTTGATGACGACACATTGATGCGTCGCAGCCTGGCTTTTAATCTGGAACAGGCGGGGTTCGTGGTCAGCAAAGCGGGCAATGCCGAAGACGCTCTTGCCCTGGCAAGACGTGAGAAACCGGATCTTGTTATTCTAGACATTGGCCTGCCAGGCATGGATGGGTTAGATGCGCTGCGTTATTTTAAGGATCAAATGGGTATTCCGGTGATCTTCCTTACCGCCCGCAGGCGCGAGCTGGATGAGGTCCTGGGTCTCGAGCTGGGCGCGGATGATTACGTAACCAAACCGTTTGAATTCGACGTACTGCTGGCGCGCATCAAAGCGGTGCTGCGCCGTTGGGAGTATCAAACGCCGCCCCAATCTGAGCCGATGCCGATCACAATCGGTGATTTGGTGATCGATCCTGCTGCGCATACCGTTACAGTGGGCAATCGACCCGTCGAGTTAACCCCGCGGGAGTTCGATTTGCTCCACACCCTGGCGATGGAACCTGATAATGTGATTTCGGTGGATGAATTGCTCACTCGTGTTTGGGGAGCCGAGTTCGTCGGAGAGCCCCAGGTCGTCTATGTTCACATTCGCTGGCTGCGTGAAAAAATTGAAGAGGACCCTAACGCACCCAAGCGCGTCATTACAGTTAGAGGCATTGGATATAAGCTGGCGCCGATCAATAAATGATGTTACGAACGTTGCGCGTTCGCTTGATCTTTAGCCATGTTTTACCCCTTTTGGTCATTTTGCCTTTAATGGGGTTCGTTTTGGTTTATGCGCTGGAGACGCGCATCCTCCTGCCGGGGATGGCGAAAGAGCTGGAAGGGGATGCGACGTTATTTGCTAAAATTACCCGCGATCAAACCCGCCTTTGGCAGGATCCGGTCTACGCACAACAAATTTTGAAATCCGTCAGCGGCGACCTGAGCGTACGAGTGATGCTGCTCAATCCCCAGGGCATCTTAATAGCGTCCACCGACTCCCGCGACGATTCGCGGATAAATCGTGTCCTCAATATTTCGGGGTTGGCCCTGTTGCAGCAAGGTAAAACCGTCTCGATTTCGAGATACAGCCAGGATCTGAACTCTGAAGTAGCCGACGTGCTTGTTCCGGTAATCGATCAGAACGGGAAGATGATCGGCATCGTGCGAATAACGTATCCTCTGCAATCGATTTACCAGCGGTTCATTCAGCTCCGTTATCTTGTCGTAATCGTATTGACAGCCGGATTGATTGTCGGCGCGATCGTTGGCCTCTGGTTGTCATTAGACCTGGGCAAACCAATAGAAGAGGCGACCCAGGCAGTGTTCAGTCTAACCTCGGGCGGGAAACTTGAACCATTACCCGAGTCGGGTCCCGAAGAAATTCGGCTACTGATGCGCTCGGTAAACAGCTTGGTTGTTCGCCTGCGCGATCTTGAGCAATCCCGTAAACAACTGCTGGCCAACCTGGTTCATGAGCTTGGGCGGCCTTTAGGAGCGCTCCGTTCTGGTATTCATGCCTTGCTGAAAGGCGCAGTGAGGGATCCCGCCCTGAGCCATGAGCTGCTCGAAGGCATGGATGAGGAAGCTGCCCGGTTGCAAGTCCTGCTGGACGAACTCTCCCGGCTTCATGAGCAGATCCTGGGCTCCCTTGAACTGAACCGCAAGCCTGTTTCACTAAATGACTGGCTGCCAAGAATTCTGGCGCCGTGGCGGGCTGCAGCCGCAGAAAAGCATCTGAAATGGGAGGTCAGACTGCAATCCGGCCTGCCCGAGGTGGAGATCGATCCAGCGCGTATCGCTCAGGCGGTGGGCAATCTGGTCAGCAATGCAATCAAATTCACGCCTTCCTCGGGAAAAGTAACCATCATGGCGGGTCACGATAACCACGATGTATGGATCAAGGTCAGCGACACCGGCCCCGGCATTCCCGCGGATGAAATTGAGATGATCCTCAAACCTTTCTATCGCGGAAGGCGTGGGCGGCGCTTTCCTCAAGGGATGGGATTGGGGTTGGGTATCACCCAATCGCTGGTGACCGCCCACGGTGGTCGTTTGGAAATCCACAGCACCCCGGGATTGGGGAGCGATTTCATCATTCACCTGCCGATCACGGACAGGTCATCATCCAGCGCATCCAATTTGTAATTCGTGTCTCATCGCCATTGCCAGTTAGGATTGCGCTGGTTGAGGACCTTTCCCCCTGGGCTCATAATTGCGCACGCCCATCGCTTCGAGAGCGGTGATTGCAACCCAGGGTGATTCAACGCCAGCGGCGATGTCCCCCAAAGAATTTAATACATCCACAACAGGCTGTGGTAATTCTCCACGATCTTTCAGGTTCTGGATCACTCGACGCACGCCTTCCCGCAGGCGCACCGATTCGAACCGATCTACCAGCGCCAGCAGAAGAGGGATGACGGCGGGTGTGCCAATAGCCGTAAGTGCGACTGTGGCTCGCCAGCGCGCTGCTACGTCCTCATCCTCTAGCAAACGCACCAGTTTGGGTATCGCCGTTGGATCACCAATGTCACCCAATGCGTGCGCTGCTTCACAGCGAACGTAGGTTTCATAATGTGACAATGCCCGTATCAGAGCTGGAACGGCCGGTCGGCCAATTTGGACCAGGATAAGGCGTGCCCTTGCGCGCGTAGTTGGGTTCTTGTTCTCGAGCTCACGAACGAGACGGTCGATGTCGCTTTGAGTGAAGTGAATGACACGCTCGGTCATTTTTATTCTCCACTTCTACCAATAAGAGAACGGCAGGACCATGTGCCCACTATTCAGTCCTGTTCGCACCAGCTCTCTTGCAGCACACCGGGCATCGCTGAATCGCCCTTGCCTTATTTTCAGGCCAGAGCGTTAATGCCTTTTCTATTCGGTTTTTAAGAACTTAAACACCAAAGCAGGGGCTGTGTTCTTCCTAATTGTTTCTATATTCCCGAGGGTCGATGATTCTGCGAACCCGCGCAGGGACGGGCTGGGTTTGTAGACTTGGGCTGCGCACCCACCTACTGCCCAGGAAGAACGATAATAACGCCGCAGCCACCATACCAATAATCGATGTCATCTTTCAGCTCCTATCATGTATCATATACCACAACTAAGATATTTTGACAATCTCTGGTTGATTTGTCTGGATTGTCGTGCGCGGCCCCAAGATTTCTTCCAGCGCTGAACGTTCGACGGTCTCTTCTTTCAAAAGCAATGCAACCAAATCGTCCAGCTTTTTGCGCTCAGATTTGAGCATCTGCAACACTGCCCGATAGCGTTCGTCCAAGAAGCGGCGCACGTCTCGATCAATGGTTGATGCGGTTTCCTCGCTGTATTCACGGCCCTGGGACAACTCGTAACCCAGGAATGGGTGTTCTTCATCCGCTTGAAACGCCATCAACCCAAGCGACCCCATTCCCCAGCGGGTGACCATGTAGCGCGCCAAGCGCGTGGCCTGGACGAGGTCGTTTTCGGCTCCGGTGGTGATATCGCCCAGGGCGATCTCCTCCGCAGCACGCCCCCCTAACATGACGGCCAAACGACCTAACAGATATTCTCGGCTGTAATTGTACATGTCTTTGCCCGGGAGCTGTTCGGTTACACCCAGTGCCCGTCCACGCGGTATGATAGTGACCTTATAAACAGGGTCAGCGATGGGTGTGAGCCAGGCTACCAGGGCGTGTCCAGACTCGTGATAGGCGATCACACGTCGTTCGTGCTCGTCTAGCAACAATGGACGCACCTCGCCGAGCAGGACGCGGTCCAGCGCCTCTTCGAAATCGGACATGCTCACTTCCTCATGATTGCGGCGAGCAGCGATCAGGGCGGCTTCATTGCACAGATTGGCCAAGTCTGCGCCGCTTAGTCCAGTGCTTGTCGTGGCGATCAAGGTCAGGTCCACATCCGGGGCGAGGCGCATATCCCGCGTATGGATCTTCAATATGCCTTCGCGACCGCGTTTGTCGGGCAAGTTTACGACTACCTGGCGGTCGAAACGGCCTGGACGGAGCAGAGCCGGATCCAGCACGTCTGGCCGGTTGGTCGAGGCCAGCACGATCACCTCGTGGCGCTCATCGAAACCGTCCATCTCGACCAGCAACTGATTGAGGGTTTGTTCGCGTTCATCGTTGACGGTGCCAAGCCCTGCGCCCCGGCGGCGACCGACGGCGTCCAGTTCATCGATGAACACGATAGAAGGCGCCGCAGATTTTGCCTGTGTGAAGAGGTCTCGCACGCGGCTGGCACCCACCCCCACGAACATTTCCACGAATTCTGATGCGCTCAGGCTGAAGTAAGGAACGCCGGCTTCGCCGGCAACCGCCTTGGCGAGCAAAGTTTTGCCCGTACCGGGGGGGCCAATCAGCAGTATTCCGCGAGGGATATGAGCTCCCAGCTTATGGTACTTCTCCGGGTGGCGCAGAAAATCGACCACTTCTTGGAGGTCTCGTTTGGCTTCTTCAGCGTCAGCCACGTCGGCGAAGGTGATCGACTGCTGTGCGCCAACGTATCGCCGCGCTTTGCTACGACCGAAACCGAGCAGGGGCGATTGAGTCGTGCTGGTTGCCTGACGGCCAACCCAGAAGAGCACTAAGATCAGCAATAGAAATGGCAGCCCATTTGAAAGCAGAATCGTCAGCCACGGGCTGGGCGGCGGGATGACATCCACCTGAACGTTATTTTGCGTCAGGAGGGGCATCAGGTTGGGGTCACCCACCGTCTCAGGAAAAGTGGTTTGAAACTGCGTATAGGATTGCGGCTTCACGGGTGTGGCGGCGACCTGAGGCTGGCTGGTTGGGGAAGCCGAAACGGATGTTGCCGGCGGCCAGAGAACCGGATTATTAAACACACCACTGATACTGCTGCCGGATATCTTTACGCTCTTGACATTTCCTTGTTTTACCTGATCCAGAAAGGTAGAGTAAGGAATAGAGGCTGCTTGGTTATTTTTCGGCAGCAATGCGATCACATTCCAGACGAGAAGAGCGATGAGGATGATCCACCATCCCCACCCCAGGGAAGGCTTTTTCTGATCGGGCTGCCGGTTTTTTTCATCCATTTGTAAACCACCTATTACGTCAATACAAACTGCAAGATTATTCCTGTAATGTATATACCATCTCGCCCCTTATCAAGTCATTATCAAAACCTTGTGATTTCTTTAAGATCACCTTAAGACAATTTGGTTTATATAGGTTTAATTTAGTATCTCATGAAAATACAACCCGATCAGCCGCCTCGACAAGGCGGCTGATGAATGTCACCGAAAGGATTTGATTACTGGTTAGCCTGGATGGTGGCCACAATTTTCTGGATGGAGAACAAATCCCCGGGAGCCCAAGGGCGATCCAACCAGTTGCGCAGCTTGGATTGTGAATCGTGCAGGATGTACGCGTGAGCCAGGAAATGCGACCAGGCGGTGATGGGTGCCAGGAAGGAGGTCTCGCCGGGCTCGCCATGCTCTCCAACCCGAGTGAGGTACCACCAAAGCATACCGCGTCCTGAGCTATTGAGCGTTTCCAGGGAGATGATCAAACGCTGGGGGGCGCCGCCCAGATAATCAGCCATGTAGGCGCCCACCTCGGGAGTCATCCCAAAGAATACCGGCGCAGACCAGCCGGTTTGAAAACCTTGCGGATCGAGGTAATCCGCGTTGGCGGTGCTGACGAAATTCTGAAAAGAGGATGCGCCATTTTGCATGGCATTGACAGCAACGCTCAGTGCTGCGGAAGCGTCGCTGGCCTGGCCAAGATGGTCGGCAAGCCGGTAGAAGCCTATCGCTCCAGCAATGTCTGAATAATAGCGGATCGAGCCCTTTCGGTTGTTGAACAGGTTTTGTATCTGGCTCCAGTGATTTTGGGCGTATGAATAATCGCCGGTGTTCTTCGACCACAACCAGAGGGCATAGATGGTTTGCATATTGGCTCCAACCGGAGGCCAGTTATTGATGGCATTGCGGAAGGGCACAGCATACAGCTCGCGCTGACTTCCAGTGCTGATCCAGGGACTGGGTGGACTGGAGTATGGCAAATCCTGGAGTGGGGGATACCAGTTCATTTCCGACGCCATGTAACTCTTGGCGCTGGCTTTCAAATCATTATCCAGGTAAGGATAAGCAGCCGCGAGCGTATAGAGCAGGTCGCCTGGTTCGAACCAATAGGCCGTACCCTGCGATTGGTAGGCTATCTGTGCGATGCCGTACTGGCTGATCGACTTATCCTGCTGCAATGTATACGGCCAGGCATAGGGGGTGGAAAATCCCCGTTCAACGAAGTATGGCAACAAATGCTGACCGTTGGCGGTCTGGATTAAAGCGCGCACTTCGTTGCGTAAGCGGTTGACCAGGTCGGTATTCTGGGGCGTAATCGGAACGGGGCCGGTCATATCCGTCTTGACGTAATCCTGGAAGGTGGCAGTTGGCGACCCCGGCGTCGGTACCGAGTTGGGGTCGAAACTGGGGAGGTTCACGGCGGAATCTCGCCATACCTTTGGAGGCGGGCAGGCTGCGCCGTTCTGATGGGAAATTGCAGCGATTCCTGCATCCAGTACATGCCAGTAGATCATCTGATTGGCTATGATGGCGCCGGCGCGCGCATGGCCCTCGCCTGTGCGCGGACCCGGGAATGGGTAAGCTGGATCGTTCGGGTTTCCGCTAAGCGGAAAATATGGGTTTGGACCGCCTGGCCCGCACTGGGCGTCGCATTCTGGCCAGTCGTTGGAAACATTGCCCACATAAGCTAATTGTCCATTGCTGACGTTTATCCCGCCCAGACGCTCCCAATTGTCCACCAGAAGGAAATTGCCGCTCATGGTAAGCATTCCCCCTTCGTCTGAGGTCATGCGGAATTTAAGCGGATTCCACAGGGAGTTGGAGTTGCGTAAACCGGTGATATCCAAAGAGGAGAGGTTCATCACGCCGAGCTCAGCATCGTATCGGGTGGTCACGTGTACAGCGCCGTTATCCGTTTGAATGCCATGCCGGGGGCGGTAAGCGACATACACCTGCCCGGTCCCTGCAACTACTGGAACGGCGGGTGTATCCTGGCTTCCAAAGGTATATAAAACGGGAGCGACGCCACGGCTGCTCCCATTGGAGGCGTTCAGGGTGAAGAAAGTTTGAAATGCGGGCTTACCGGTCAAGAAACTGATGATCTGGGGTTTTACCAACGACCAATCCGTATTCCAATCCGGATTGACCGACCCAGCCTGATCCAGAATATTGTCGCCATACTGCTGCAGCATCCAGTGAAAAAAATACAAGGGTTCCGAACGGTAGAACACTGTGCTGCCTGCAACCACCGGATAGCGATCCGCCAAACTCTGACCCTGCAATGTAGTCTGCCAGGCCTTGGCGCCGTTGCCAGCTTGGACGGCGATTGCCTGAATTGCCTCGTTGCCGAAGAAGACCAGACTACCATCCTGGCTCAGCGATGGCGACGTCAAGATGGGCGCGCCTGAATCGTAATGCCAGAGTGCAGCGCCGGTTGCGGCGTTTAACCCTGTCAAGATGCCATTCGAGCTGGCGACATAAACTGCACCATGCGACTCGTCGATCAAAGGTGCAGTCACGCTCGGCCCCGTGGAGGTCTTCCATATCAGAGCGCCGTTTGAAGCATCCAAACCGTAAGTGAAGCCGTCATAGGAGCTGAAGATCACGATCGAGTGGTACACACCGGGTGAATTGCGGATAGGCCCGCTGCTTTTATAACTCCATACCGGAGCGCCGGTGGTTGCATCACGTGCGTAAAGCACCCCATCTAATCCGCCAAGATAAAACCGGCCATCTTTAACCACCGGTTGAGCGCGTGAGGCGAAAGGAACAGCATACCATTTCCAGGCGTAACAGAAGGGAGGATCGATTTGCTCTGGAGACCAGTTCGTGCGCTGTGGATCCCGGCCCAACTGTGGCCAATTATCCGATGGACTGGTAGGCCGGTTCATCACGCTTGGGAGGTAGACATAATAATTTCCAGGCGAAGAGGATTGCGCATGAACATGCTGCGCGGGGCTGCGGTAGAGTCCCAGGAGAAGAATAAGGTAGAGGGCGATGCTAATCAGTGGGGTCAGGAATTTTTTCAAATTTGGTTTCCTTTTCACGATGTATCTTGACTAATTTCCCCACTTGATCACCAACGTCGGGCGTCCGTCCGCATTCCAATCTTCGGTATCGGAGGTGCTGAAATATTTACCGCTGTGGTAGTCCGAATCGGCTTCATAGAATGCCAGGCGCAGCGGTTGCCCGGAGGTGTATGCCTGCGCCACCGCCCAGGTCACATCCCAATTCAATGCGTATTTCGGCCAGGCAATCGAGTTAATGTCTGCTGGGACGCCCACCCAGGCTCCGCTGACGTTTTCGAGAGCCTGAGGTCCATTATTCCAGGTCAGCGTGGATTCAGACCAATCGTTATTCACGGTGAAAACCTGGATATAAGAGGGTTTTGGCCGGTCATCGGGATTGGAGCTGCTGATGTTGCCGGCGTATCCCCATTCATGCAGTGTGAGGGTCGCAGATAGAATGACCTTGTTCGGCGGCAGGCTGTTCAATGGAAAGGTAATGTAGTACTTGGCAAAACATGGCCAATCGGACAGGTTGGATTGATTGGCGATGTTTACGCCGGTGGCGAAGGCGAAATTCTTGCCTCCCCACTGTTGCCAGGTGCTGAGCTGATCATCCGGTGGGCACAGGTAACCGAGCTGACCGCCTACGCCGCCGTCTGGGACGTGCTGGCCATTCAGACCTTCGCGAAGGGTGATCGAACCAGAGGATGGAACATTGGGCGGGGTGTAGGATGGGATGCCGAAGTGTAGTTGCGCCCAGGTTGCTGGTTGGTCGTTCATCATATTATCTGGCCAGGATTCGTCCGGTTGCATGGCACCGCCGGCGGTGTCGCGATCATGAAGCACCAGGCTAATCCCCCAAGTCGTACCGGCGGGGGGCGCGGAAGAAAGCCCAAAGCTGCTGAAAGGCAGATGGAAGGCCATAGACCAGCCCTGAGCTGGTTTACCGGAATTGGGCGTCGTACCGATGTATCCTGATTGGGTGGTGAAGGCCACCGCTGCCGGAGACCAGCCGACACCGTTTCCACGAAAGACGGCCTGATAGTTCGTGCGCGGCTCGTACCAATTCAATTGGCCGACGAACCGGTAACTATTGGTGTCGGGGTATTGACCGACGTTGCCATCAAGATCCAGGTTGAGGGTGATCGAATCCCAATTGGTGAGATCTGCCAGCGAAGGACTGGTGTCATACCAGAGGTCGCGGTCGATTATGGCTGCATAAATCCACAGCTCGGTAGGCGAATAAGAAACGCGAACGTCCACATAATTGCTGTTTGGGTCGACTTTGCCAAACCAGAAAATCGCAGCTTGATTGAATGAATTGGGGTCGTTTTGTATAGATTGAAAGAAGGGGACGTTGACTCGGGGTACTCGCGGCAGCGCCTCACCAGGTGGCGGCTGGCTTTTTGATATCAACGGCAGGTAAATATAGGTCGTTCCATCAGCAGCCGCTGCCAAGGAGGATGAAAACAGCAACCCCTGGCTATTGCTGATCATCGCGAGAATAAACACCCCCACCGATAATATCGTTACCACTTTTAAACGCTGCATAAGCTATTCTCTGGCGCGTCTCGCTGGCGAGCGCCCTTCGATTTCTGGCCGGCTGTGAGGGGTTGGTTTGATTGTGGATCAGGGATACCGGCAATGTCTAAGGCGTTATCCTCGACCCAGCCATCATGGTTTCAATAAAGGTGCACGCCTTTCTACTTCAACGGCCTGTCTGATCGTGATATGCCGGGCTACGGGTAGAAAGGTATGGTTTCCGCAGGATGTGCAGCCAGATCGAGAATTCGATTTGATTTGTCGGATTATACGGAAAACGGGGGTCAAATGCAACCGTGTTCTGACTTACAGTTTCAAAACACCGGTTTGTTGATTGCAATGTCTTGCTTTCCAAGCAGGCTTTGAATAACCTCTTTCAAATTCGCGAAGACGGTGAAAGGTTTTAGCTGGCTGGCTTCAGGTAGTGCGACCTGAGAACTACCTCGCCCGGTCAACACCAGGATAGTCCGGCGAACTCCTGCGGCTTTGCCCGCCTGCAAGTCTGATAGCGCATCACCGATCATGATCGAGCGACTCAAATCGATGGATAGCTCATGGCTGGCTTGCATGAGCAAGCCCGGCTTCGGCTTTCGGCAGAAGCATTGATCTTCGGGCCGGTGTGGGCACAGGTACAAACCATCTACACGCCCTCCGTAGGATTGTATGACTTCCTTTAGACGCTCATTGATCTCGAGAGCAGTCTCCAGACTGTAAAGACCTTTCCCGATGCCAGCCTGGTTTGTAATTACCACGATCTTATAAGGGCTGCTCTCAGCCAGCGCCAACGCTTCCAGCGCCTGGGGATAAATCGCCACATCTGACCAGGATCTTACATATTCATCACGATTTTCAATAATCACGCCATCCCGGTCGATAAATAAGGCTGCGTCCATGAGGCGATTATACATGATTGAGGCAATGAAATGCCGAAACTCCGCTGCGATTTGTGGTCACGGACTAGCAGGAATAAAACAAGTAAGATCGCTTGTAACTTTTTATTTGTAAACTCGTTATAACCAAAAGAATAATCGGCGCCTGCGACTATCCACAGAGTGAAGCAAAATCGAGGTTTTGCGTGCGATTAGGAGGTATTGTTAAGGTAATATTAACTTGACATAATGGTATGAATTTGTTACTATAAACATGGCAGTTGCGTAGTTCTGAAGTTATTACAGTTGAATAATGGCGCTTGATTTACAGGCTGCGAGGATCCAGGGGTCTTAGTTGGTCGCTTACTGCGGTAGGGTTACGCAGTAGATTTCTGGGGAGCAAATGGCGAAACCGGCTTAAAGGGTTTCGCCTTTTTGTTTATCGTTGAGGTATCGGTTTCGTGGAGATAGCTATATGGGTGTGCAACTTGTCGGAAGGTTGTCGATGCAGGGGGTAACTAAGCGCGACGGGTGAGATTGTAATCCGCCCGTTAACATCATATTGAATACCCATCTTCATTATCCGTCACGAAGTGAATTTGGGTAGCCGAAGGATAGCACCTGAAGGCAATCGAATTCTTTATCCGATATAGGTACAACATGAGCTATCTTGACAATGTATATCTGTATGGTATGATTACGGGGTTAATCAAAGAGGGAAAAAAGAGCAGCATCGCCGAGAGCTTTATCGTCCATATGCATCGGATTGGGCGTTCATCAGGAGGAGGGTAAAAATGACCTTTCCTCGAGCAGTTATTTTATTAATTTGTGCCGGTATTTTGTCTGTGATGCAGTTGTCCGGTCATCCAGGCCGAGCAGGTGGATGAGCCGTCGTATTGCCAGCGGATAGAGCTTTCAGGGGTTATGTCATTCGCTCTATCTAAGGCAAATGTGGACCGGATACGGGGGTCGTCATCCGGGTAAACCGACAAAACAGCTCCAGCCACAACCTGGCAAGGTGCATGGTTGGAATTGGGTTATATCGCTACTTCTCTGACATACGCCCTTTTAACCGGGTTATGTCGGAAGGGCGGAGCATGGTTTGCGTTCAATAATATACAAATCGTTGCCCTTTCATAAATTTCGCAAGCACACATAAACCGAATATTGAGTATGGTTACAAATCCTAAGAGACTGTCAGCAGCCGAGTCTATCCGGCTTTACCTCAACCGCCAGGCATCGGATCCAGCGCGCTACATCCTGGAGCAAACGCTTTTCCTTATCGCCGGCTGGATTCCCACCATCATTGGCATTGCCATACGAGGCCTGCTGTATCGCTTGATTTTACACATGGACGGGTGGGCGGCCATCGAGCGGAATGTACGCCTGCGCTTTGCCAACCATATCCGCCTGGATCACGGGGTTTACCTGGATGAGGGGGTGTATCTGCACGCCAGCCCAAAAGGCATCCAGATCGGTGCACGCACGATTGTGATGCATGGGGCAGTTCTGCATGTCTACAATTTCCGCGATTTGCCCCATGCTGGTATCCGCATCGGAGAGGACAGCCTGGTCGGCGAATACACCGTCATCCGCGGTCAGGGTGGCGTCACAATTGGCAATCGGGTTTATACCTCTCCTTTTTCCCAGATTATCGCAGTGAACCACGTATTCGATGACCCTGATAGACCGTTCGTCGATCAAGGCATTACCGCCGAGGGTATCGTGATTGAGGATGATGTCTGGCTGGGTTCAGGCGCGGTAATCACCGATGGGGTGCGGGTGGGTAAGGGCGCGGTGGTGGCGGCAGGCGCTGTGGTCACCCGCGACGTTCCTCCGCACACGGTAGTGGGCGGTGTGCCTGCTCGCCCCATCCGCGTCATCGATGGAACGGCAAGAAATGGTAACGGTAGAAAGGTTTATTTTGCGCGAGAGCAGGAGGCCATTCAATGACCACCCTTACTGTTGTTATTCCGGCTTACAACGAAGAGAAAGGCATTGAATCGATTGTCAAGCGGGTATTATCGATCGAGCAAGAACTCGGCGAGGTCGGGGTGCACCAATTAGAGGTGCTTGTGGTGGACGATGGTTCCAAAGACCGCACCGCCGAAATCGCGCGCTCCATTCCAGGCGTGCGCCTGATCTCGAATCCGCGCAACCGTGGTTATGGCGCGGCCTTGAAAAACGGATTCTCTAATGCGCATGGCGAATTGATCGGCTTTCTGGATGCAGATGGCACCTACCCGCCCGAATATTTCCCTCGTCTGTGCAAGATGGCTCTTGACGGCGGTGAACTGGTGATCGGTTCACGCATGGCCGGTGAAGAGAGCGAGATGCCTCTGACGCGCCGCATCGGCAATCTTTTTTTTGCCGCTTTGCTCAGCCTGGTGGGACGCCAGCGAGTCACCGACAGCGCCAGCGGCATGCGCGTCTTCCGGCGTGAGATCCTCGAGCAGGTTTATCCGCTCCCAGATGGTTTGAATCTGACCCCTGTGATGAGCACGCGAGCCATCCATGAGGGGATACGCATTGTCGAAGTGCCAATCCCGTATAGCGAGCGGGTAGGTCGCTCCAAACTGAGTGTGATACGAGATGGGGGCGTTTTCCTGCAATCCATCTTGTGGACCGCGCTGGCCTATAATCCGGTGCGTATCCTCGGCTTAATCGGCCTGGGGGGCATTGCCGTGGCTGGGGCGGTTGGGTTCGGTTTGATCGTAGAGCGTTTGATGGGCATCACCATCTTGCACGCCTGGGAGGTGGCTGCCTTGTTCTGGGGGATGGTCTCTGGGGTGGCAGGGATTTCGATCTTTTCCCTGGGCACGACCTTCAACTATCTGGTTTCTCTATTTTATAAAAAGCCCATCCGCCAGGGGCTGTTTGGCCGCCCGATCTTTACACCATCTCTGGACCGTCATTTCGGGTGGCTGGGATTGGCATCCATCGTGACTGGCCTGGCGGTGGCCCTAGCCTCCGCCATATTGGGTTTTAATGGATGGGAAATTTCAAGGCTGTGGCTCTATCTTCTTGGCAGTGCCATGTTTATCTTAACGGGGGTCCAGTTGGTTATTTACTGGATACTCATGCGGGTTCTCGAAGATCTAAGCCAGCGCGAAATCCTCGCGCGTCAAGACCTGGACGTTGCTTCGCAGTCGCTTAATTAGTGGTGTTATCGAAAGGAGAGTGTCATCATGTCCGACGAGAAATTTGAACTGAAAAAGATAAATCTGGGCGCTTCACGCATCCCGGAATTGCGCATGTCCAACTTCCCAAATGCAGACGCCATTGTGCGTCAAGGGATCGCGCATTCGCGCTCACCCGAGGCGGTCGATATCCTGCTCGTCAATCCGCCTACTCCAGATGGCGGCCTTTGGATACGCACTCAGCATCGTGTCGGAAGGCGAACCCGCGAAAATATGGTCTGGCCTCAGGTGTCACTCGCTCAGATGGCAGCAATCCTGCATCCCACCTATACGTACAAGATCATTGACGCCAATGCAGAGCGCATGAGCTGGCCAGCTTTTACCAAGCTCCTCGACAGGTACCAACCGAAATACTATATGACCCAGCTTACCGCGCCGACTTTGGAGAATGACATGTATGGCGTTTTTCTGGCCAAAGCTCGTGGTGCGAAGACGATCGCTTTTGGCACCCATGTCACCCCAATTCCTGTGGAAACCATGCGCACTTTTCCGGCGCTGGATTTTGCGCTCGTCGGCGAGCCAGATCTGACCATACGCGATCTCCTCGATCATCTGGAAGGCAAGATCAGCGAGCGGCCAGCTTATGTGAACAAGATGATCGCCGAACATGATGCGAACTATCAGCCGGCTATTCGCGAGGATGGCAGTGTGGATCTTGCCGGAATCGCCGGTTTGTGCTGGCGGCGCGGCGACGAAATCGTGCTCAACCGGATGCGGCCATTCATCCGCAATCTGGACGATCTGCCCATCCCTCTCCACCAGGACCTGCCTCTGATGAGTTACCGCATGCCTTTGATCAAAGGGCCGTTTACCTTCATCGTGACCAGTCGCGGATGTCCGGCAGGGTGTACGTACTGCATTAAACATGTTTCATACCAATTCAGTGTTCGCCTGCGTTCACCGGAGAAGATCATGGAGGAATTGTGGGTATTGAAGAAATTGGGTATCAACAATATCCACATGTATGCAGATCTGTTCACAGTGAGCCGGGATCAGGTGGTCAATCTTTGCAAGCTGATGATCGCGGAAAAAATCAATATCCATTGGACCTGCAACAGCCGGGTCGATTACGTGGATGAAGAGGAATTGCAGCTCATGGCCAAAGCAGGCTGCCGGCTCATCTCATGGGGTATCGAGAGCGGCAACGAACAGGTGCTGCGCCACGCCCACAAGGGAGCCTATCCGGATAAGGCCGAACGGGCGTTGCGATGGGCCAGGCAGGCAGGCATCATGAATTGGGGCTATTTCATCATTGGCTTACCGACTGAGACGGAGGATACCATCCGCCAGACCATCGATTTCGCCAAGAAACTACCCTTGGACATCGCGCTATTTCACGTGGCTGCCCCTTACCCCGGCACTCCATTTTTCTTCGAGGTAGTCCGCGAGGGTTGGTTCCGCCCTGGAACGCGCTGGGAGCAGGTGGATATGGACAAGGGAACAGTGCTCGATTATCCGGGTTTGCCGGCTGAAAAACTGCTATATTGGCAAAAACGCGCTTTCCGCGAGTGGGCTTTCCGACCCGGACCGATTCTTACGTATTTGAAGATGCTCTTTTATGACTGGTCTACCATGCGCACGGCTTTGAGTGTGGGTTTTCAGGCTTTGCAATGGCAGACGGATGAGGGGGCATCGTTCGGCGGATTTGGCGGTTGATCTAATCCGGCCTCGTGGGTTGTAACCTGCGAGGATGTATTCATGATATGGCTCTCCTGCAAATGGATGAGAACGAGAGGATCAGGAGGGAGAGGAAATGAATCAGGTCAGACGTGTTGGTGTGATCGGTCTTGGTCGCATGGGCCAGCAGCATGTCCGTGTTTATTCGGCCATACGGCGGGCCCAGCTCGTGGGTGTGTGCGACGTCAACCCAGAGGTCGGCAACCATATCGCCCAGCGGTATGATATTCCTTATTTTACAGACTTGGACGAACTTCTCGCCCGGGTGGAAGCTGTCAGTGTCGTAACGCCAACCCCGTATCATTTTGAAATTGCCAAGCGCTGTCTTGAGCGGGGGGTGCATGTGCTTGTGGAGAAGCCCATCGCCCAGACGGTGGAAGAAGCAGAGCGGCTTGTCGAGCTGGCCGAACGCTCCGGCCTGGTGATGCAGGTTGGCCACATCGAGCGCTTCAATCCAGCATACGTAGAGATGAAAAATGTCCTCGAGGAGCTGACCGTTGTGGCGGTCAACTTCCGGCGCTTGAGCGCTTACGCCGGCAGCAATACCGACGTGGATGTGGTCCTCGACCTGATGATTCATGATGCCGATCTGGTGCTTGATCTGGCGAACAATGAACCGGTCTGGATGGCGGCTGGGGGCATCTCCGCTTTTGGCAAGGCGGTCGACTACGCCTCTGCCCAATTGCGTTTTGAATCCGGGCCGCTGATGTTTCTGACGGCCTCGCGGTTGACAGAAGAGAAAGTACGTTCCATCGAAGTAACCGCTCTGGAAGCGTACGTCGAAGCAAATTTACTGAATAAGACAGTGACCGTCCACCGGCGGACAATCGCACAATACGTCAATCAGAACTCGCGTGGAGTGAAATACCGCCAGGAAGGCGTGGTTGAATCGATCGTCGTGCCGGTGATCGAACCCCTCTCTGCCGAACTTCAACACTTCCTGGATTGCGTCGTGGAGGGCCAAACCCCGCTTGTCACCCCGCAGGATGGTCTCCGCGCTTTGCGCCTGGCGTTAAGCATTAGAGACGCCACACGGGCCAATCTTGTGAATATTCACGAGAAGACGGCTCAGCCGGCTTTGCCAGATTTGCATCCGTTGGCACGATAGAGTCCTGTTTGGATTCGTCATGGACCTATCCATCATCATTCCTTGTTACAACGAAGTTGAAAACGTGCAAAAACTGCGCGATGAGTTTTTCCCGGTGGCTGCCCGTCTTGCCGAGACGCATTCCGTCGAAGTGATCTTTGTAGACGATGGGAGCACTGATGGAACCCTGGAAACGTTGCAGTGTGCTTTCAACCAGGAGGATCATCCCGGCATCCAATTGAGCTTCGAGAAGCATGATCGCAACCGTGGTCTTGGTGCCGCCGTGCGCACTGGCTTTCGCGCTTCGCGAGGGGAGATCGTCATCACCACAGACAGTGACGGCACATACCGATTTCAAGAGATCGTCTCACTGTTGGAATGTTTAGCGCCGGGCATCGATCTGGTTACGGCTTCACCTTATCATCCCCAAGGGGGGGTGGAAAATGTGCCGGGTTTTCGCCTGATTTTCAGCAAGGGCTCATCGTTGCTCTATCGTTTGCTGGTGAACTGGCGAATCCATACCTATACAGCTTTATTCCGCGCCTACCGTCGTGAGATCATCGAGAATGTGCCTTTCGATGCGGATGGATTTTTGGCAGGAACAGAAATCCTGGTGAATAGCATGTTGACGGGATACAGGGTGGCAGAATATCCGTCTGTGCTGCATTCACGTGCTGCGGGTGTTTCCAAGGCCAAAATAGCGCGCACAATCCGGGCCCATTTGGGCTTCCAATGGCGTATATTGCTCTACCGCCTGGGTCTGGCGCCGCTACCGGGACGAGTCTCCGCGAAAGGCGTGAGGGCGAGGGAAACAGAAGGATGAAGATTCTTTCAATCGTCGGCGCCCGCCCAGAGTTCATCCAATCCGCCCCGGTCAGCAAGGCGCTGCGAACTCGACACCAGGAGATTCTGGTGCACACCGGCCAGCATTACGATTATATGATGTCGCAGACATTTTTCGACCAGTTGGGCATCCCTTCGCCTGATTACAACCTGGGAGTAGGTTCCGGTCCGCACGGGCAGCAGACAGGCGAAATCCTTGTGCGTCTTGAGGAAGTCCTGGACAAGGAACAGCCCGATCTGGTAATCGTGCGCGGCGACACAAATTCCACCCTGGCTGGCGCCCTGGCTGCAAGCAAGATGCACATTCCTTGCGCCCACATCGAAGCAGGGGAGCGCAGTTTTGACCGGCGTATGCCCGAGGAGATTAATCGTCTGGTGGCCGATGTGGTAGCCGATTTACATCTGTGCGCCAGCCATAATGCGGTGACAAATCTGGCCAACGAAGGCATTCGGAATTCTGTTTATTGGGTGGGCGATGTGATGTACGATGCCTTTCTGACCAATCGCCCCATAGCACGAGAGGATTCGCGCATTTTGAAGCAGCTCGAGCTGGAGCCCCGCTTGTATGCGCTGGTCACCATTCACCGTTCAGGCACGACGGACGACCCGCAAAGGCTCGGCCAGGTGGTCGCAGCCTTGAATCAAATTGAAGAAAAGGTGATATTTCCAGTTCATCCGCGCACACAAAAGGCTCTCGAAGCCATCGATGCTCATTTCGGCCGGCATGTGCACAGGATTGAACCATTGGGATATTTTGATATGCTGGTTCTGGAAGAGAACGCTCGCCTGATCGCCACCGACTCGGGCGGAGTGCAACGCGAGGCCTATTTCGCTGGTGTGCCTTGCCTGACGTTGCGCGACGAGACGGAATGGATCGAGACGGTGCAGGCTGGCTGGAACCGCCTGGTCGGCACACAGCCGGAGCGTATATTGGCAGAATGGCGCACTTTTACACCGCCTGCCGATCATCCAAATATATTTGGCGACGGACACGCGGCTGAGCACATAGCCGATATTTTAGATGACGGTGTGCCAGAGTTTGGCAGGCGCAGATAACAAGCGACGATTGGAGCGGCGTTATGAGGATTGCGATTATTGGTGGCGGCATTAATGGCATTACCCTGGGATATTTCCTCACCCGCCAAGGAGCGGAGGTGGAAATTTATGAAGCATCACCGGTGCTGGGCGGCCTGGCTGGCCCGCTGATCCTTGAAGATGGCACGGCAGTGGACCGTTTCTATCACGCCATCCTTTCCAGCGATAGCAACCTGCGGAAACTGAGCGAGGAGCTGGGAATCGCAGACCGGCTGCGTTTCAAGGAGACCAGGACCGGTTTTTATTACAAAGGCAAGATTTTCTCGATGAATAACATCATCGAGTTCCTTACTTTCCCTCCACTGGGTTGGACTGATCGTTTCCGATTGGGATTGACAGTGCTCTACGCCCAACTTATTCGAGATTGGATGGCCCTCGAAGGTGTGAGCGTAGAAAAGTGGCTGTTGCGCTGGAGCGGACGGCGAACTTATGAAAATATCTGGCGCCCAATGCTAAAGGCCAAGTTTGACGGCAGTTTTGAAGATACGCCCGCCACATATATCTGGTCCCGCTTGGTGCGCATGAAATCTACCCGTGGGGGTGCCAGCCAGAAAGAGATGGCCGGTCATCTGATCGGCGGATACAGTACACTGCTGGCGGCCATGGCGGAAAGCATTCGCCACTCTGGAGGGAAGATTTACCTGCGCACCCCGGTCCAGGAAACGATCCTCCGCAACGGACGCGTGAAAGGCCTGCGTCTCCAAGAAGGGGAGAAAGAGTTCGATGCCGTGGCCGTCACCTTGCAAACGCCGCTGTTTCGCCGACTGGCACCCGGCCTGCCAGAGGATTATCAGCGATACCTGGCGATGACCGATTATATCGGCATCATCTGTCCACTGATGGTGCTTGATCGCCCATTGACAGGTTATTGGACACTGAACATTACCGACGACCGCATCCCCTTTACCGGCGTGATCGAGACCACCGCTTATATCGATCCTCAATATGTCGGCGGTCACCACCTGGTTTATTTGCCCAAGTACACCGCTCCAGGCAGCCCATGGCAAAAGAAGACCGATGAAGAGATCCGCGCCATCTGGATCGAAAACCTGAAGGTCATGTTCCCCGATTTCGACGAGAGCTGGATTCGCTATTTTCTCATTCATCGCGAGCGCTACGTTGAGCCGATCCACGGATTGAACAGTACTCATCTGATCCCTCCTGTGAAGACCCCGGTGGAGGGATTGTATCTCTCGACAACAGCCCAAATTTATCCGGCTCTGACCAACGGCGAGTCTGTCACGCGCCACGCTGAAGAATCGGCCCGCATCATTCTCGAAGACCTGCACACACAGCCAGTCCACTCCCATGAGTCATTGCCGGTAGGAAGTGCGTTATGAGAGAGGATACCGGAGCGCTTAGCGATCCAATCGTGGGATCGCGTTCGCGGTTGATGAAAATCGTTTTGCAGCGTGAAACTTTACTGACCGCCGCGATTCTTGTGTTGCTCTTTCTTGCCTTTTACCACCTGACTGCCTGGCCGTTGACATGGTTCGACGAAGGCTCCCACCTTCACGTACCAAAGACGCTCGTACGATTCGGGGTTTACGCCGATTATTCAAGCGATGGCTTTCGCTATTATGGTCCCACCGTCGGCGTAGGCCCGACGGTATTCCTTCCCATTGCTGCTGTATTTAAGCTGTTCGGGATCGGGCTGGCCCAGGCACGGGTCGTCATGGCGTTATACCTGCTGGCCGCTGTGTGGGCCTTCTATCGGATGGCAAAGATAGTCAGTGGTCCTGGGGTGGCGCTGGTTGCCAGCGCATTGATTGTTACCTCGCGGGGTGTTGCCCTGCTGGAGTATGGCCGTCAGGTCCTTGGCGAAGTGCCGGGCTTTTTCTTCCTGGCCGCTGGTTTGGCAATATGGTACACCGCCTGGGAGAAACCCACCTGGAGCAGGCTGATATCGTCCGGCCTGTTATTGGGATTAAGCATGGTGACCAAGAACCAGTATCTGTTGGTGCTGGCACCGACAATGGGTCTGGCCTGGATAGCCAATTGGATTTACTACCGCTCGGCGCCTCAGCGGGCTTTTCTGGTTCCCGGCTTTATCAGTGTCCTGGTCTTTCTCTTGTGGAACATTTATCTAATCATCAATCTTGGACCCGCCACAGCCAGCCAAAATTTCACCATGCTGCGCGAGGCAACCCAGGGAGCAGCCTTAGTCTTTTCCCCCCACCTGATGAAGCAGGCACTGGCCAATTTATTAAGTCTCAATGTTTTCCTCGGGTTGTTGGTCCCAGCCCTTGTATACGGACTGATCCTCTCGTTTCCGCGCAGCCGTGAAGGATTGCGCTGGAGTTCGCTTTTCATTCTCGCGGTGTTCAATTTAGCCTGGTACATGTTCGCCTCAATCGGGTGGTTGCGGTATGCGTTCCCCGGCCTGGCTGTCAGCGGATTGTTCGTCGCACGTTTCTTCGGCGATTTGACCAATGGCTTTCGTTTCGATTTCAAGGGAGCATGGGATAGTCTGCGAAGAGGGGCATCCATCCAGACGGGCATGGCTTTGCGCGGTGTGTTGCTCCTCTGGTTGGTCGCTATGATCGCCATTCCTCTGGTGCAAAATTTCGCAAATGAGCTTTTTCCACCGTTTAATGCACCTGCAGCGATGGCGGCTTACATGGATCAAAACATATCCAAATCTGCCGTTGTAGAAACCTGGGAGCCTGAGATGGGTTTCCTCACAGACCATAATTACCATTTCCCGCCTCCCGGCCTGTTGAACACCGCGATCGGTTACATCTGGTTGGGGAAAACGCCGCCCGGCCAGGAATATCACTACATTGAGCAGAATCTGCCGCCGTATGTGCTGATCGGCAGTTTCGCTGCCTGGGTAAAGCTTTACCCGGTGGATTTTCTGGCAGCGCATTACAGTCTGGTGACCAGTATTGGCGGTTACCAGTTGTATCGCCTGCGCCAATAAAAATCCCAGCGTTGCCTTCCGATAATTGAAAACCCTGTTTTCGTGTCGGCTCGGAGCACTATTTTCAATATCACCCTCCGGCCTTACACGTGCTGTTCCTGTCACCATTGCGTTCAGATGAAAAGAAATGGCAAACCTGATCGAGGCTTGTCTTCCCATCGGTCAGTATGTTGTTCCCTGACTTTTATTTCCAGATAGCTGCAATAGAGGTTAGAACCGGGAGGTTCAAATGATAAAGATGCTGTTTTCTCGCGCCAAGGCCGGAATGGTGCTGGCCGCTTTCCTTTTATCCGTCTCGCTGCTGCCGGTAGGTCAGGCGAGCTCGGGGTCGGCGCCGATCCTGTTGGTGACGAACGGGAGCTACAGTGGGGATCCATTTGGCAGCTATCTTGGGGAGATTCTGCGGGCGGAGG